>Ga0123342_1003170_pt1 | contig 26664 bp, 15 predicted proteins | sample Turbeawhitnodule_FD_89960 | JGI IMG/M metagenome (GOLD analysis project Ga0123342, IMG submission 89960) | Root nodule microbial communities of legume samples collected from Mexico - Turtle bean Mexico white nodule | ecosystem: Host-associated > Plants > Roots > Nodule | place: Mexico: Nepantla...
GACCCCATTTCAAAGCAAGTGTTGGGGATCTGGTTGGATCATTGTGCTTGTGCCAAGAGAGATGTTGGAGAGGCAGAAAGAGCTTATCTGAATAAAAGGGATGGTCTAATTAGAAACAAGACAATTGAGATTGATCTTGGTTCAAGCTTCCCCAGGTTGTTTGGTCCAGAAGTAGCAAACCGAGTTCTGGAAGCTATCAAGGGGTATTTTACTGTCTAATATTCTGATTATTTGGACATTCTGTGTTACATACATGTAATTAATTAGCCTTGTAGTCAAATGAGGCTTCAGTATTCGTTGAATCTCCAGTGATGTATGAAATCCATAGATGATTATAGTAGTTTCTACTTTCTGATCATAGAAAAATTATTGAACGTTTCGCATCAGATACTTATACATTGTAGCGAATATAATAAATTAATTCCTGATGAATATTCTTAACGCACTCACCAAATTTGTACTTTTTGCATGTATGTTCACACATATTTTTAACTGTATAATACGATTCCTTGCATGTTAATCTGCTAAACGCTGATCGTTATGATATTTGTTGCTATGAAAGAAAGATAAAGAAATAAAAATAAAGCGTGAGTTTTAATGAATAATGAGTCAGAAAAAGGAAAAAGATAGATGAAGAGAGAAAATATAAAAAGAAATATAAGAAAACGTGAACATTAAAAGCATAAATACTAAAGATTGAGCGAGAAACTGAGAATAGATTCCCCTTTTTTTCTGTTTTAGAATAAGAATAGATTCTCCTTAGAGCTTTGATTTGAATACTTTTTGTTCATTCACATGTTTTCTCAAATACAAATTCCTGTGTTCATCACATATAAGGTTGTCCCCTGTGTCTTCTTCTCTAACCTGAACACCCAAAGCCTGGGGTTAAATTTTATTGAAAACTTCTGTTTATGATAATTAAGAGTGTTTTTTTTCTTCTTATATATTGATGATAATTAACAGTTTGAAAACACTAACTTAGTGTGACTTAAATAACATTGCTTCTTAAACATATACTATCACAGTTTGATCTCTATATCTGTGAGTTTCAAAAATTGGATTTAACTACCTAGTAAATTTTGTTTGAGGTATGATAAAAAAATGAAGGGTGTGAATATTTTAAAACATGGCATAATAAAATAATATGGTATAAAGAGACACCTCAACAAATGTAGTAAACGTTTGACGTGACAATGTTGCAAATTGGTAAATACAGAATTAAACTCTAAGTTGAAAACAATGTGTGGTAATAGTAAAAATAGACAAGGTCACAATTAAGCAAAACCGTTGGAAGTTAAATTATCATAAACTTTATGGTGAATTCAATAGAACTGTTACATGCACTTTCTCTGTCTAATGTGTCAGTGTTTCTATTGGATGTTGTGAAACATAAACATTAATAAATGTGTGTGACTGTCTGAAACGATATTAGGACACGTGTCATAAATGGTGTGTTTGTGTCGGACACACTATTGGATATCGATACTCGTATAATTTTTATAGGACAAGTATCAGTGAAATGTCAAATTCAAAAAATATTTATTGGATATCTGACCATTCTAACACGGTTTCAAGACAATTCTAACACGGTGTTAACACAAATTTAAAAAGAACAAATATATTAATTTTCTAAAAACTTAAATTTATTTATAATTTTTTTATTATAATTATAAAAATAAGGAACAAATCATTTTGAATCAACTGTAAAAAAAAAATATCTTTTTGTCACACAAAAAAACTGAGATATACATAAATTTTTATTGTCAACTTATATAATTCATAATTATATAGTATATAAATGCGTCTTCCTATGTTTTACATTTTGGAGATTATACGTATCAAAGTGTCTGTGTCCGTGGCACTGTATATGCTATACAGGTGAAACTTGATGGTACATATTCTGATGTTCTATGGCAGCCACACCATGTGAAATATTGAAGTGAGGTGAATCTCCCCTTTTAAACAAGTGAACTACATAATTCTGAATTATCAAAGCATCGATCCTTAACATGGAAAAACTTGTCATTTTGGTATCATCTGTCATTTTCTTACATCAGCTCATTACCTCTACTTTTTCTTACAGAAGTTTAAAATATCATTATTCCAGTTTCCAAAACCCAGCCACTGGTTTTCCTTAAAACTTCTCAGCCAGTTAGTTTCAGAGTTTCTATCGTGTTATCAGATAAAACCAGCAACATGTGTATTACTACCCAAGAAGTTATCAAGCAGTTGGAATCCCTTATGGAAAACTGTAAGTAAGCATTTAATTTGCACTTTTCTGCTTTTCTAGGATCTCAGCTGATTTTTTCTGTTAAATATCTTCATACTGTTTTTTTAATATATATATTTATTTCTCTCTTGATGTAGTGGATGAGAAACAGAAGAACACATTCCAGGTCTGGCTCTTCTGTCTCCTTGTTTTACTTGGTCTTAGGTGTTGAGAAAGATCATGACAGAAAGAAACAGTACAAGTTATAACTTGATGAATGTATCAATTTGTCTTGGATAAAATAAGTCACCGTGATTTATATATTAAAAATTTCATTTGGGGTGGAAGTTCTGAACCAAAAGAATAAAACTTTGCTGCTAAATTAATCTTGATTATCAGTACCTAGATGCTGCCAACAATTCTTCACTAAAGTAAAGCTGTGATGTGAACACTGTGATAACAGGAGGTGTTCGAAAATATTTGCTAAATACATTTTGTCTGATTTACAAATGAGGTGATCATATGAATGTTCTTAGTTTCCTTTTATTTTCTTTCATGAAAGCTTTCTCTTTGTATTTCAGAATATGCACCAGGGCTATGCAACAGAAACTTTAGTGCGGTTTCTCAAAGCAAGGGACGGGAATGTTGTCAAAGCACATAAAATGGTTCGAAAGTTTGCAGTAAAAGATTTTTATTGGTCCCAATATAGAGTTATTCTCTTGATTCTATCTTTTGGATATAACACTTTGCTGACAGTTTAACTATAACAGTTGATTGATTGCTTACAATGGAGACTAGAAAATGACATTGACAATGTTTTAGCGGTGAGTTCCTTCACTGTACATATTAGCAATGTAATAATATTATTGACTTTGGAACAACACATCTTAAATACCAATTAAAGTTAAGCATTTAAGAGTGGCACGAATGTATATAAGAATGCATGTTATCACTACCATCTAGAGTGAAATTTACATGGTCTCTGTAGTTATTGAGATATTTTCCTATTCTTATTCAAATCCCTACATCATATCACAGTTGTAGCATAAAATGGACAGCTACTATATTTCTCGATCATTGTGAATTCATGATCATAAATGTATATTTTTTTCTTGTATTTGTAAGCAGAAGCCTATACCACCTGGTTTGTACAGAAGTTTGCGAGATACTCAACTTGTGGGAATGTCTGGTTTCACAAAGGAGGTATTCTGTGCTTTTGATAGACCTCGTACAACTTTTGATCTCAGGGCTAAATTTGTTTGTTTTCCTCCACCCCTTATGGTTATTCTCTGCCAATTCTCTGCCATTAACCAATATGAGTGATGTGTAAGAATAACAGCTTTATGTAAGACACTATAAGCATTTATCAAGGACATAGTCTTGTTGGGAATCTCTCCTTATTTTAATGGGACCATGACCAATGAATCTTGATAACTGATCCATTGAATATATTCAATGATAGACATTCTAAAAGTCTTGAAATTGTATCTCTCTTAAAAATGTGATAAGCTTTAATTAACCACTATCTCTTTATGTGATAAGTCTTCTCTCATTCTCTATATAAAGTGAACTTGTAAGGAAGAGAAAGACAAGTAAGGAAGAAGAGCAACATAGAGAGAAATGAGAGAATAGATATCCACCAATAATGTGAGATTAGAAATCCTAGTAAGATGTTAGAGAGCTTTGTATTCTATCCTTCTTGGGTGAGATTAAGTGTTATCCTCAAGTTGAGGAAGTTTTCCCATTTAAAAATTTTCGGCGTCATTTTCTCTTTTGCTCTATTTTCTATTATATGTTTATTGCTTCCGTAAGTGCCCATTTTGTATTTACACAAAGAGGGAGAATTTGTTCTCATTTTCCCAACACATCTCTTATATAAAGTGACATTCATAATTGCTAATTTTGTTTTTGGCAGGGCTTACCTGTCATTGTTATTGGTGTTGGGCTTAGCACATTTGATGAAGTGTTTGTAAGGACTTCACTCCATCTCTAACCCATCTTACCAGTACTTTATGATACATTGGTGCTGCAGTGTTCAATGCTGCTTATCTGTTTGTTCTCCTTAATGTAGCATGTGGACTATTTTATTTTCCATGATGTCAAATTGTCAGTTGTTTTGTTTTGTTCAGGACAAATACTATGTACAGTTGCACATCCAAATGAATGAATATAGGGATCGAGTGACCATGGTGAGTACCTAGACTAGAGTTTTTTGGTCCCTGATAAATTCTGACACCCTAATGTTTATTTGGAATTTTTATTGCAGCCAAGAGCTACAAAGAATCATGGACGACACATTAACACTTGTGTGAAAGTCTTGGATATGACTGGTTTAAAACTCTCAGCTTTGAACCAATTGAAGGTAGACAGCAATTTACAAACTTCTTATTTACTATCTCTCAGAAGTTTCTTTTCTCACTGTTCATGCCACTAGATGCTTTCCTAGTTGACACTTTCTTGGCCATCTTCAGCTTTTGACTGCTATAACTACAATAGATGACTTGAACTATCCAGAAAAGACAGAAGCATATTACATAGTTAACGTTCCATATGTATTCTCAGCGTGTTGGAAGGTTTGTGCCAGTGTTTCATGTTGAAGGAGAGTGTACTTTTCACTTTAATTTCATTCTGATCTTTGAAAGCTGAGCTCTTCTTTGCTTCATTGACAATTGGAAGGTTGTAAAGCCTCTTTTGCAAGAAAGAACAAGGAAGAAAGTCCATGTACTCAAAGGTTGTGGCACAGAAGAATTACTGAAGGTAAACAATAGCATTACCATAAACTATTTGCTTGATCCCTCATAAATACACCTAATACGAATTTTCCTCTTTGTTCTATTGACAGATAAAGTCATATTAAATAATACAATGCTTATGGATTTTGTTTGCCAATTTCCAATTCAGTACTGTGAAATTGCCTTTCCATAATGAAGATGTTTAAAGTTTTAATTTTCTCTAGTTTTTTTAGTCATAAGAAGTAAATTTTGTGGATTTTTCTTTGTCAATGGATAGATCAGTTTGGAATAAATATGGAGCTTCCATATATGTTCATCTTAAATCTATGCTTGCTAATAATTAACCTGACATAGAGACTTGAAAAATAGCACTGCCAAATTGAATTTCTTCCATTATAACTTGATTTGTTGCAACTGCGAGGGCTTCAACACTAAACCATGTTTTCAAAACTTGTAAACAGGTAATGGACTATGCATCCCTCCCACATTTTTGCAGAAAGAAGGATTCCAGGGTGCTCCGAGATGATGCAGCAGGAAATACTGAAAATTGTTTCTCCTTTGATCATGTCTTCCATAAACAACTATATAATTACATCGAGCAGCAGGCTATGTTCATAGAGTCCATATCCCAGGATTCTTTCCATGTAGATTTACCGGAGCCAGACCTGGTTGATGCCAAAATTGCCAAGACTATAGAAACCGAGTTCCACAAACTGGAAATTCAGAATGGCTTCACCAACTGATGGAAAGACCTTGCAGTTATTGTCTGCATCTTGGTCAGTTGAACCTGGAGAATCCATATTATGCTCAGTTGTTGAGAGCTACATGGTCCATTTTGAATAAGAGTTACAATTCTTGTTCTTTGCAGTGGCCATATATTCACTTATTGCGTGTAATATCGAGTTTTATATCAAGTTGACGGAGAATTCTGAAAGAAGTGTTTCACCTTAAAAGTTCAGGCAAGACACTATTGTCACCTATGTGGCAAACAATTCTAGGATTAACTAGCAAGTTCAAGGAACACCTAAACTTTTCATAAAATTGAAAAAGACCACAAATCAAATTCTACCTAAACAAACTGTTGAAATATTAAATTTGCATATTCTGCGGCTGAGGTTTTTTGTATGTACAAAATAAGCTAACTAGCAATTAAAAGTGACCCAGCCAATACAGTGCAAGCACTAAAGCACACATCCAGATTAAACATTGAGCTCCCGCTCGTTTCCCTATATGTTTAGTAACTATGACTGCTCTAAAGAAGAACTGCACTAGTATCAGACTTGAAGCTAATATATCCAGATATAGCAAAACTTAAGTTATCTGAACCACTTAATAACGCTGCCAAAGTTGAATCCTTTTATTGAAATTGCTTGTAGCAGTTGTAGGCAATGGCAACTGACACAGCAGCACATACAACAGCAAGAGCTGCATATGTATCTTCTTGCTCCCAGCCATCGAGCCAAGTTGTCACGGAAGGAAACTTGCGCGAAGCTCCTTTGGAACTATTGATCCGAGAAAACACAGACTCGTTGTTCTTATTATCAGCTGAGAGCTTTGCCTCTGCCTCAATGATATCCGGGTCCATTCTCTTTTCCACTAAAAATCGATTCTGATGGATAGAAGAGTCTCCATTTGACTGGCAGCAGCTAGCATTTGATTGGCAACAGCTAGCAGTTGACTGGCAGCAGCTCACAAAATTGTCTTGAGATGTAATATCATTCAGAAGAAGCCTTTGTTCTTGCTTTTTCAGCTGTTCGTCTACTGAGAAACCCATCTGACCCCTGATGACAATATAAAAAAAATGTAAGAAATACAAGTCCGCAAATACATCATGGACCTATGCAACAAATTTTTCATAACCATCAGCCTGATACATATTATTATCTTCAACCAAGTAATAATTTCAGCAGGCTATTTCCTATACACCACCTGTCTCATCAAATTTTCATTACAAAGAAGGGGGCATAAAGAGATGTAATTGAAAAGCTATGGGTGAAGCCATGGTTTCGGAAAGTTTGGAGATTGAGAAGGGAATAAAATTACTGTAGGAGTGATCCATCATATGTACTTCATTTTGTAGCTGCTCAATTTTGAAGTCCTTGGAATTGAAAACATGCTCTAAGATTTTAGTTTGTAAATAAATAACAGAACTGGCATGTCACAGATGCCATTAAAAGGTGCATGGAGCAAAGCTGTCATACCATCCGACATTGGCATGAAGATGGCACTTATTGTCATACCATAATTTCAATCTCAAAATACATAAACCAAGAAGGTATTATTACTCCAAGATTCAAATGCGATTAAATCATTGATGGTAAACAGGGCTTATAGATATTGGGAGCAAAAAGATCATTTTTAAAAAAACAAAGACCTACCTTATTTGACGTCAAATTTTGTATGAAGAATTTAGAAATCTTGATTCCTGAAGGTGTCAAAAAAATCTTATAGATATTTTGACTTGCAATGATAATAAGCTTCAGAAACTTATTTTTTCACACGTATTTACCCACCCTCACAGGCTCAGGCACTGCCCCCTAATTCTGATTGGTCGTGTGAAAATATAGGGAGGAGGAGGAAGAGAAGAAACAGATTAGAGATAAGAATCATCCACTTTATTTTCCATCTATTTCCATTCACTCTATTTCTCACTAACATTTTTCCTTGCTGCCAAAGACACCCAAAAGGCCAAAACCCAGTATGGGAGAGAAAAAAAGGATAGTCTAGCAATTTAGTCTTTTATAGGATGAAATCTAACTTTTAGCCAAAATAGTAAAGAAACTAAATAGAGCACTAAAGAAACAATTACCTCCATAATGAATCTAAGACCTCCCCTTTTATGATATGATGCTGAAGCAAAAAAGGCACATCATCCGGGGTAACATATCCATACCTACATATTTCAATTGAGGAAAACATTCACCAGTTAAATAACAAAATATAACAACCAATGGTACAAAGGTCTAACAAGAACAGTAAAATAAAAAATTGTAAGAAAAAATAGTTTTTGATAACCATGGAGGTGTTCTCCTTACCAGTGGCCAGTGACTTCTCCATTCATGCTAGGTCCAAAGACAATGACGTTTCCAGCATACTGACTTCCCCCAATGTGAGAACACGGGCTTACAAACACTTTACCCTGAAGACCATGTAACTCTATCTCCTCCCTGAATCTACTGACCAAGACAGGTCCACAAACCCCACATCTGCGATCACGGGATCCATGTGAACACACAAACACAAACGAACCTCTCAATGCCTCAGGAGTTCCAGGAAGCCATTCCCCATCCTTCACAAGAACCTCTTCAACAAAGGTTTCAACATCAAAATGCGTTAACCTCCTGCAATTCCATCAAAACCTGTTGTCCACAATGATCTAAGAAAGGGAAAAGCAATTGAAAAAAAAAAACAAATAAGATCAATAGTACAAACCTGTATCTGACCATGTCAGGAAAGATCAACACATCCCCATTGGATGTCTCAGTTCCATCATGACCCTCACAAATCGTTAACCGAGTCTGGCAAAGAGACAACTCATAAGTCCAACACAATGTAATCAGCGCTTGACAAATGCAAAGCCGAAAAACGTGGCGTAACAATTGTTGAAGATCACGCGTCTAATAGTGATACCTCGAACATCATAGAGACAAAAATCAAAAGGGGAGCGAGAGAAGACGGTACCTCCTTTTTCATGTGAGTCTTCCTCGCAACAACGGCGGCGTGAAGCAGCCTCGGCAAGCGATCGAACTCGGCGGCTTCTATGCGCGGTGGCCAAACGCGAGGGTTCTTATAGCAGAGGAAGACATGGCGTTGGTAGAGCTCCACGGTGCCGGAGAGAGGACTCTGGCGAAAATCGGAGCGGGAGAATCCAAAATCGGGATCGGAAGCGGCGTCGGCGGAGGAGAGAAGGCCGTCGTTCTGGAAGCTTCCGGAGGCGCTTCTGGGGTCGGCGAGGTAGCTGTCGAGTTGGTCGGAGACGGTGATGGGTGAAGAATGGGAAGAGGAAGAAGGGATTGTGAATGTCAGAGACTCTTCTCTCTCTCTGTTACTCGCCATAGAGACCACAACACAATCTCCACTCTCTAACAACGTTGTGTGCGTGACTCAGTATTTGTGCTGTGCTTTTCTTTTCTATTTTTTCGAGGTTTGATGATGATGTTAGACCAGGCTGCGTTCCTCTCAGGTCGAATGTAGAATTATCGGTGGAATCGGCCCATTCATTTTGATCATGTGACACGTGTTATTATGTTCTAATTTATTATTTCCTAATTTTTCAAATCATTTACACTTTTCAATAACCATACTACCGTAAATTATTCAAAGCATCATTATTATTTGCTTTTATTTTCTTTAAATATAAAGATACAAAGTGCATTTTTTTATAATAGTTAAGAAAAAATTAATGAGATATTTAATAATTTTTATGAAATATTTATTTTTATTAATAAAGAACAAAATTTAAATTATTAATAAGAAAGATAAATTTGGTAATTAATAATATTACTCAATTATTAAAACAATACTATAAATTATTGACTAATTTATTATTTTCAATTAATTTGTTAAAGGAATATAAGGAAGTATTTGGTTAATTACGTTCGATCTTTATTTTGTTTCTGTATCTCTCTTATAATGAATGCGATTTCTTATAGTTTTTCAAGAACCTCGATGCCATTTGGAGTATTGTTTATTCGATTGACACTGTCTTGAATGTATAGTTTTTTTTTATTCTGAATTTTTTTAAAAAAATTATGCTCAAGGTGAAACAGTATATTTTTGTTATAAAAATTAAATAATGAAAGGACTTAATTATACAGTAGATATATTATTTTTATTTGAAATGTTTCCTTTTAGATGTCTTTTAAAGTTCCTTTAATAAGTAAGAAATATAATAATTTTAGATTTTAATAATATATTTATAATTCTTTATTTCCACATCACAATATTGATCTAAACGAATAAGGAAAGTTTACATGATGTTTATAAAACTGACAAAAAAGTGTTTGTTTTAATTTTGTACATATAAACAAAGTTTTATTAGCAATGGAACCTATGTAGTAAATAGTGATAAGGGTCATAATATATATTTTTCCAAGTTTTGCGTGTCCCATATCCCATAAAGAAATAGTTTTGGAATTTTCCTAAAAGGAAAAAGACATTAAAATGATCTAGATTCAGAAGAAGATAATATAATCTTTAAAATGTATGACACATATCTATATATTATATTATTATGAATTACATAAATTGTCAATAAAAATTTATTTATACAAGTATGTTTCAGATTTCTTTTGGAGCAGAAAGATCTTTTTCATGAATAGTTCAAAAAGATTTGTTCCTTATTTTTATAATCATAATAAAAATTTATACAATAAGTTTGAATTTTTAAAAAATTAATGTATTTTTCTTTTTTTTTTAATGTGTTAGAATCGCGTTAGAATTGTCAGAAATCCAACAAATATTTTTTGAATTACACAATTCACCAATATGTATCCTACAAGTGTCGGTGTTCAATATGTGTGTCCAACACAGACACACCATTTAAGAAGAGTGTCCGAGCCTTAACAACATTACACAATGCATTAGATAATGAAGAAGAGTGGACAGATAGGCGAAGATATAGTTTTTCTAATAGTTATTATAATCATCATAATGCTTTCCCATATAATAGAACAGTTCATCATACTTCTCAGACATGAATGTAGCAATATACAATAATATACTAGGAAAGTTACATTAATAAAATAATTATGACCAAACTATTGACATTTCGAAATCTTTTCCCTCATACCATGTTGACAAAAATCTGATTGCCTTTGTCTCAACTTTCACACAAACCAGTATGTTTCTCTCTAACAAGTTTCAGAAGCTAAGAAGAAGATCCTCCCTCAACATGGTTCTTTTTCCTGTGAAAGATGCCACTCATGTTAGGTAAGAGAACTTTCTTTGAAACTGCCACCTTCCCTTTTTCTAACTTCCTCATCTCCACCTTTGGTAGTGAATTCTGCTTTTGAATCCTATAGTGCTGAGGAGATAATTCTGGTGTCATCTGTGTTTCAGCCAATATTTTAGATGCAGCTTCAGCTACTTTCTTCTGCTCTCTTTCACGCCACTTTCTGAGTTCATTCTCCACTGCTCTCTTTGCTGCTTCAGCCATATCAGCCCTTTTCAAGACTTCCTGTGTTTCAGTCTTCATATCCTCAATTTCTTTTTGAGTTTCCTCTAACCTTTTCAGAACTTCATTTTCGCCAGCCTTTGTAGCTTCCACCTGTGCTTTTGCAGCATCCACTTTGATATCAGCTAATTTATCAGACTCCTCAACCTTATGAACTAAGGACTCAAACTCCTCCCTTGAGATTGTAACTCTTGCACCTGATTCAGAAGTTGATGAAAGAGAAGAACTGGCCCTCACAGATAAGACCCTGATCTGATCAAGAGCACTTGCCTCGGCTGTTTTTGCTACTTCTGCTTCTTGCAATGCTGCTTTAAGCTTTATTTCGGCATCTTCTAAAACAAGTTTAGTGACTACAGCTTCCATCTTCAATTCTGCAGCCTCATTCTTCATGTCTTTTGTTTTCCTCCTCGCATTTTCAGTTTCAGTCAACATCTGGTTCAATGTCAAAATCATTTCCTCTGATGCACCTCTAGCTTTAGATTCTTCTGCCATGTATGCCTCAAATTCAGACTCACTTTCCTGGAGCTCTACTCGCAGACTCTCAACAACGGATTCAGTTTTGAGTTCTTTCTCTTTCAATGCAGTGTGTTCTCTTTTTACATTCTCCAGATCCATCCTAAGAGCTTCCACCATGGTTCTAAGGGAGTCCTCCTGTCCTGCTACCTTCTGCAGTGATTCCTTGGCATCATCAAGATCCAGGGTGACACTTCTCAAAGCATCCAAGTCTGATTTCTTCCTATTTTCCATTTGCTCTTGCAGAACACCTATTTCATTCATTGTCTCAGTCAGCTGCACTTCTAGATTTTTGGAAAGCCCTGGATTAAATTCCTTCTTTAAATCAAGCAAATTCCTTCTCGATTCTTCAAGGGTGGCTTCATATGATTGTCTTAGAACATTATGCTCGGTTAATGTCTCTTCTTGCAGCAAATGTGCTTGGACAGATTCAGCATTAATTTGATCAATTGATTCCAGTACAGCCAAAATTTCTTTAGATAGTTCGGATGCTCTTTTGGTGTTCACCTTCATTGCATCTTCCGCTTCTGCTGCTTGCTTGAAAGCAGAACCTCTTACTTCTAAGGAGAGATCATACCCCTGCCGAATTTTACTCAGTTCTTGCTTTGCATCATCAAGTTCTGTAACGACAGAGGCATAACTTTTAACGGCAATTTCTAACTCTTCTTTCCAAGTACCATTGGTTCCATCAAGATCACCACACTTTTCTTCTTTAAGCTGTTTTGCTCGACTTTTGAAATCATCTGTTGATTGTATTGCTGTTTCTCTGGATTCGATGAGAACTTCAAGCTTCTGTGAGAGATCCTCAACCACTCTTTTAGCCTTTTCAAGCTCCACCAGGACTTGAGCCTTGGTAGTTTCTGCATTCTTTACTTGTTCCTTTAATTTTTTCAGCTCTTTCTGGGCTAGGTGAAGTTGTGACTCCTTTGCCCATATACTCTAATAAAATAGCAAATCTTGTAAGTTGTCATGCAATATTAGAAAGGCTTTCAAAGTTGGAAAACTAAATAATGACCAAAATAAATCAGTTTGGTTATGAAAACAGCTTGTCCAATTTGAACAACCTTGAATAGCTTTTTCAAAAGATTGATTATCTACTATGAATGCAACTTGTCTAGGATCATAGAAATCCACTTAAGCTTCAGTCTAAACAACAGAAACAATTTTCACTTATGTGGTAAATGAGAGCATGTCATTGATGACCATGACACATGTTAACAAGGAGATGCCATCGGCTACTGATCAAAGCATGATACTGGACTGTGCAGACCGAATTGTGAAACACCTAATGATAATGTAAAAGAATTTGATCTAAGAAGAATGAATGTCTCCAAAAAATTTCAAATTTCACCCTGATCAAACTTTTTCCATCAAAACACACAAGGTGGAGACACAAATTTAGATTCATAATCTCTACAATGCTAGGAATGAATCTTACACTAAAGTTGTTGCTCCATTGTACCTTCTCGATGTTCAACTTCAGATATAGTTTAACAGTAACATTATGGTATTCATTGTTTGTACCACCTAGAAATACAAAAAATAGAGGAAAAAAATCATAGTTACCTGAGCAAAATAAGATTTTGCCTTCTTAATGACAGGTTTTTCACCAGATAAAGCTCCTTCACCAAATAGAGAAACCGCATCTTTAACAGACTGAAAAGGTGGACTGGTATCAATCTCTCCAACCGCTGGTTTTTTAGGATTTGGAGAGTTAGCAGAACTTTGCCTGATATTAGCCACCATAGTGCCTTTTATTCAAATTTAAATAATATCACAATAACAAATAGGCTTTGAAGCCAACCTGGTACACAAAAAAATGATGTTACAAGAAAGAAACTGAAAGAAAAACAACATCAACACAACACATTGCAAGCATCAAACTCAAAACAATCCACCTCTCACATATCAAAGATCTCTGCAGGAAACAACCCAAAAACAACAACCAAGTAGTCTATTCAGGCATTTCAACAAAAACCCATGAACAAAACCGCATCAAAGATTCCATCTTTCAATGAATCGAAACAAAATTCACCGACACATGTCAGAAAAGAAAAAACCTTTGAAAGAGGGTGGTTCTTGGAAAGCTTCAAAAGACAAGAGAGAATCTGTGGCATTGAATTGCAGAGCAGAACAGAGGCGAAGAATCTTCACATTCTTGTGAAGAGGGAAAGAGAGAGATGGGTTGGGATGAAGTGAAAATGCAAAATGCGTGGTGTGTTTAAAGACAAATTTTGCATCAGCATGTCAGGTACAGAAAGTTAAAAGGGGAAATAATCCTGTGCAATCGTTACTATTCAAGATTCCTTTAAAATGGTTTTGTATGCGATCATCCGGTAGAACACAGTGTCTGTGATGTGATCTATCTCAGTATCGTGACTTGTGAGGAGAGTTACTCAAAATTCCATCAGAATAAAAGTTGCAGTAAAGATGGTTGGCCACGTACCCTCCAAGAACAAAACCCTCTCAACAAACCAAATTCTTTTATTTATTTTACTTTACTATGCTATCTCTACCTGCATAATATGCAGTATATATGGAAAAAGTTCATAAATTCATGTTATATCTCTTTGACTTTAAAACTGCTCATTTTAATAATTCTGATGTAATTTTATTTACTAGTTATTATAATGATTAAAATTTTAAATAATTATCTAAACGAATATGGCAAGTTAGTAAATAAAAATTTACCATAATAGTAAAAGTATCTAAATGAATATGTTCCGACTTCAAATCTAATAGATAATTTTATTAGGACGAGTTCGATGTTTCGTCATAATTTTGCTTTTAAATGTTGGAAATCTCACATTGATTATAGATTATGACATTTTATTGTATATAAGTAAGTGAAAATCTGAGTCAGTTTTATGGGTTGAGTTAGGCTTAAAGTTCACTTCATAATTTAGTATCAAAGTCATTTCAAGCATATCCTAATGGATTTATCAGGTCACCCGAGCTATTATCTGACCATTCATAATATGTTATCTCACGCACGAGTTGTCATGACATCGATTTCTAAGCGTTGTGAGTCTATATGGTAAGAATTTAGATTATTCAAAATGATATTTTAATGTTTTTTAACTGATGTTTTAAATTTTTATATACATTTTTTCAATGTTCATTGGTGTTACCTTCTGCAATTTCTCACCACAATATACCAAATTTTGTAGCATTAGAGTATTATGAGGGATCAAAGTAAGAAGAATGTGGTGATGCAAATTAGAAAGAAAGGAAAAAGACAAACTTTATTTCAGAGTTTGTCTCAAACATCTGTCAACAATTATTTGGAACACTCATGCATGATTGCTATGGTAATGGTTGCCCATACATCCTCTTCAACCATGATATCAATTTTTTTTATTTTATCTGTCAACTTTCTTGTGAATAATTAGTGATGAATTCAAAAACAAATTTTGAAAAAAAAAACTTCTATAAATTAATAATCTAATCACTGTTTATGAATAAAAAATATTTTTTTATTTTTCTATCTAGTCCTTTTTATAAAAAGAATTATGGAATTAAAATAAATCAACTTTTCCATAAGTTCATTGGTTAATTAAATCTGTTTGGGGTAAAAACAAAATCTGAGAGAAAACATTGCTTTCTATTGTGTGAATGGATAATTGAACATGAGCTATAAATGGATTGGGGAACTATTATGTATTTATTTAAAATACTTGAGCTTTCAAATAAAATGTAATTGCATTATATTTTCAATGTTTTAATATTTCTTTTTATAAATGATAATAAAGTTATTAAGATTTTGCATTAGAAATTAATTTAATTTTCATCATATATTTTTTCTTTATTATTTTAAAATCAATATCATATTTTTTTATTTGAATTTGTCTATTATGCTATAAATAAAATAAAGCGCTGTAAGAAAAGTATAAACAAAATATTTCAAAATAATAATGAAATGATAAAAGTAGAAAATGAAAAGTTGTATGTCAATGATTAAATAAAACATATAAAATTGAAAAAAGATTTCACTATATATGATTTGACAGATACTAATCATATGCCAGTGAGTTTTTGTGAATATTCATTATTAATATTCGTAGATATTCATAAATACTTGTTAAAAAGTAATTCACACTTAAAGCACAAAATAACCACATATGTTTAAATTAAGAGTTACTTATCAGCAAAAAAATATGTTTCAATTCTTTTATACGCATATGTTATTATCAAGAACATAAAATCTTCATGATTTAACAAGAAAACGTTATACAATAAAAATATCTAAAAAAAAACATAAGAAAATTATACCTAATATTCAATTTTTACCTCGTAAAATATTTTAGATTTTATAATATGAAAATTTATTTTTTTCTTATTTACAACTCTTGGGTTGAATTATAAAATCCATAAGTTATTTTTAAATTCATAAATATTTTTCGAATTCTATAAATTTTTTTTATAAAAAATATATTTTAGATTACATAATTTGAAATGAATTTCTAAATTCAGAAATACCTTTTAAATTTCATAATTTAAAAGTGTATTTTTTAAAGAAATTCATTCTATATATTTTTTCATATCAATCATTTCAAAATAAATGATATTAATAAAATAAATAATATGTTTGATATTTAAAAAAATATAAAAGTGTACAATAAACTATGAAATTGCATAAAAAAACCGATATGTAAATTATGAATGGACCAGTCTTGAGACGTACATATGAGCCCACGAAGCCCACTCAAAGCCCAAAAGTATTATGGATAAAGTAAAGGCATAAAACAAAACACAAAGACTCCTTCTTCCTACACCTCCATACCTTCTTGTGTCATCCTTATACTAAATGTAAAAATATTATTTTTTTTGGTGCCATCCCCATAGATAATTTGAAAGATTTTTTTATCTGGAAGTGTTCTTTAGATTTATAAAATCTGTAACTTTCTTTTGGATTTGAAATAAACTCATGGATTGTGTAATCCGAATATATTCTGAATTACATAATCCAAATGTCAATCTCATATTTAGAAAAGACTTCCGAATTATGAAATACATAAACTAATCACACATGTGACAAAAAAGTTTCTGGATTACATAATTCGTAAACTAATTTTATGTATAAAAAAGACTTTCAGATGATATAATTTGGAAGCTAATCATAAAAGACTTTCGGATTATATAATCTAAAAACTAATTCTAGATCTAGAAAAAAACTTTCAAAAATATGTAATAAAAAATATTAAAAAAAAATTAATAAAAAACTCATTGAAGTGACACAAGAAGGTGCAGGAAGACACAAATCCTCCCACTACTCACATATATAAAAAAATTCATTATACATTCACAATAATTTTTTATTAACAAAATATATGTATGATGAAAAAGAAAGGATGTTGCACACCTTCTGTTAATATTTTATTTTCTGTCCAAAATATATTTTCTTATTAATAATAATACCACCGTGTCAATCTCCCTTGTGGCATATTGTGGAATTACATTTTTGTCCCTCAGTTAAAAAACAAATAAATTCTAAAATTTTACCTAGGTTTTTTTATCCTATTCATTTTATTTTTTTATTTTTCTCATTGCACACCAAAGCATCCCAAGACATATATTTAGAACTCATCTTCATTAGATAAAGACTTTTTGTTGTTTGTATAGTATATTTGTGGTTGTAGAATAAAATTTAGTTTTTTCATATATATATATATTAAATAAGCATATGTGTTATATATATGTTTATATATTCATTTCATTGTATCATATATTTAGTCCTATGTATATGATTAAACAGTATAGTGTTTTTAGCCATAAAAAAGTAAAATTAATAATTAAAAATAACATTCTAGAATTATTTCCACGTAAATTTTTTTATTTAAAAATATAAAAAAATAACAAAAAATACATAATTATTTAAATTCCGGTTCAAACCCGTACCAGGTTCTTATTCAATTTCAACTTTAATATTTTTTCTGAGTTTATCTGTTTGGGAAGTTTTTGAATCGTTCCAACCAACAGTCGGCAATAGACTTTGACTCACTGATTTCCAACTAAATCAATGGTTGGATCCCAGTTAAAACTATGCATGTGAGTGACACTGCTTTTAGAAATATAATTTTTTTTGCAAATAAATAATAAACAAAATGATAAATTGTCATTTTCTCTCGTGTTTTTTCTTTTAGAAAAATGATTTTTTCACATCTCATATTTCACCCTACACCTCACTAAATATTAATATTTTAATTATTTTTAAAGTATTTTTTATTATAAATATTAATATTTTGTTACGAGTGTAAAGTGGAGTAGAGCTATGTAGAACAGAACAATGACATGGACAATGATACGACACAGATTTAGGATATGGGGTCACGAATTTATATATTATATAATTATGAATTATATAAATTGACAATAAAGATTTATGTGAACAAGTATGTTCCATATCATTTTTTAAAGCAGAAAGATGTTTTTCCTGACTGAATCACAAAGATTTGTTTATTATTTTTATAGTCATAATAACAATTTATACAATAAAGTTTGAATTTTGAGAAAATTAATGTATTTTTCCTTTTTAAAATTGTGTTAGAATCATACTAGAATTGTCAGAAATCTAACAAATACTTTTTGAATTTGACACTTCACGGATACATGTCCTACAAGTGTCATACGAGTGTATATCGAACACCGATACGACATTTAAGAGGAGTGTATGAATTTCATGTATGTAGTTGAGTATTAAAATATCATGATATTTTTTCTATCATAAGACCAACCAAGTTAGAGATAAGTATAAAAAGTGTGCGGACAGACAGAAATAGTAAAAAATTTACTTTGTTAAACCTACTTATGGACACAATGTGAACCAAGTAACCCTAAATGCAATGACATGTAGATACCAAATTTTATACTCATATTCCATATAAATTGAAAAGTAGTGGTTCACCAAGAGAAAAGAAGTTGATGAGATAAGAGAGAAAGAGAATGAGAGAAGAGGGTGTGAGAGAAGATGTTCCTCTGTTTGAGACAAAGGAAGGAAGATTCAGAGGAGTGTACAGGGTTTTTGCATCAACAATATTTGCTGCTATCTGTTTGATCTGGTTTTACAGAGTGATGAACATGGAGAGGGTTGGTAGAGGAAGAAGATGGGCATGGATGAGTGTTATGGTGTCAGAGTTTGCGTTTGGATTCTACTGGATCATCACTCAGTCTGTTCGTTGGAGAATACTCTATCAAACACCTTCCAAACACAACCTCTCACACAGGTTCTCTGCTTTTCTTCATCTTCTCTCTGCTTTTCTTTTTCAATCAGATCTTTCTTTCTTTCTTAATTAAGAATATACTTTTTTTTCTCTGCTTTTTCTATATTCTGTAGGACAGGATCTGAATCTTTCATTCTCAACTTCAATTCTACTATTTTTATTCAATTTTAAATTTAAAAAAAAAACACAAACAGACTGCAGAGTTGAGTCAGTTTAACTGAAATATTAAATTTATTATATATATATATATTTACATGTAAGAGATTTATATTATATATGATCATAAATTTGACTCAGCTTATCTCTTAAAAGAATTATATATTTTCTAAATTTATTAAAAATTATTAAAATAGATAAATTATGGGTGGACTAAGATTTTTTGTTTTGTAATCTATTACATGACTTTAGTCTTGATATATATTGTTTTAAATTTAGTGAAAAAAGTCATGAAAAGATGATGTCAATTTTGTAAATAAAAATGTCTTTTTCACACCGTTAATATTAATATTTTAATTATTTATAATTTTTTTAATTTTAAAATTTATTTTAATATTTTATATTTTAATTAAAAATGATTTTTTTTAAACTTATAAATATTAATATATAAGTATGATGACATTGATTGTTTCGAGGGAAGTAAATGCAGCAATTGAGAGTGTTCTGCATCACATTTAAGAGACATCGTAAAAAGCAAAACAATACATCGAATTGTACAAAATGTCAGAGTGGATTTCTAGAATATGCAAGGGACAGAATCATCCAGGGTTAGGAATTTAATAATTCCATGATATTGTTGTTTTTCATATAGTTTAGTCATAATTCATTGTTACTCAATATTTGTTTGTTAAAATTATACCATATGCATTAATTATATGATTTGTCTTACTTGGACTTAGAAGAAGTGGGTTTTTAGATTTTTTTTATTAAAAAATGTAATTTTTTTATTAATTATTAAAAATAGTAAAATTTAAAACATTTTAAAATAGAAAAATCATATCAGTTAAAATCTAATTACACTAACATAATATTAATCTTGTAAAACTGACTTATAAGCTATGTAACACAGACTTTAGACACTTAGTTTTTTAGAAAATTAATGTATTTTTTCTTTTAATATTGTGTTAGAACCGTATTAGAATTGTCAAAAGTTCAATAAATATTTTTGAATTGGACACTTCAAAGATACGTGTCTTATAAGTGTTATACGAGTATCGGTGTTCGATACGAATATCCAACACGCTATTTAAAAAAGTGTCTGAGCTTTCTAACTTATAAGGTTAGATTTGCACTCACTTATATCTCTAGTCCTCGATGTGGAATTTTCAATGTGGAATTTTCAACGAATAAATAAAATAATTCCCCACTAATTAAAATTAATTTATATGTTTGACATTCTACCATTTGATGTTTATTAATTACGAGCAAATATTTGGACAGATATAAGGAGGAGAATTTACCAGCAGTGGACATTTTTGTATGCACGGCTGATCCAAAGCTGGAGCCTCCATGCATGGTGATGAACACGGTGTTATCAGCAATGGCATACAATTATCCAGCAAATAAACTGAACGTGTATCTCTCTGACGATGGAGGCTCTCAGTTAACCTTCTATGCTCTCTTAAAGGCCTCCATTTTCTCCAAACACTGGCTACCCTTTTGCAGAAGATTCAACGTTGAACCAAGGTCCCCAGAAGTCTTCTTTGCTCATCATGCTCAAAGTTGCAGCACTACCACTGAATATCACAAAGCATGCTTGCATATCAAGGTAACAAACTTTTTTTTATAACCAATTGTTAATATGTTCATATAGTTAACGAGATTGCATCCATGTTTCAGAAATTGTACGAAGAAATGAAAAGTGACATTGAATCAGCTGTGGCAAGGGGAGAGGTTCCAGAGAATGTGAGGAATGAGCACAGAGGATTCTCAGAATGGAATCCAAAAACCACAAAACAGGATCACCCCTCCATCGTGCAGGTATCAACAATTTTAATTTTTAAAAGATAAATTAAGCACAAAATTATGATGAATATTTTAGTTTTTTTTATGTAATTAATATTTGTTGTTGGTTACCTTAGATTATAATGGATGGAAGGGACATAAATGGTGTAGATGAAGATGGATATGAACTTCCAACACTGGTATACGTGGCACGCGAGAAACGACCCAATCATCCTCATCACTTCAAAGCTGGAGCTGTCAATGCACTGGTGAGTTTCAGAATAATAATATTTTAATTTTAATATATATTATGTGTTTTTTTTTGTCAAAATACTCTTTCTCCTTGAATGTTACATCGTTGGTTTGCTATGCAGATAAGAGTATCATCAGAAATAAGCAACGCCCCTTTCATTCTCAACTTGGACTGCGACATGTACTCCAATAATGCAGATACAATTCAGGAAATACTGTGTTTTTTCCTCGATGAAACAAAAGGACAAGATATAGCTTATGTGCAGTTTCCACAAAGCTACAACAACATTACCAAAAATGATCACTACGGAAATTCTTATTTTGTAAGCTCAAAGGTGAGTGATAAAAACAATTTAATAACTTTAAATAGCATAGTAACACAAAAACATGAACTAACACTATTGAGTCTGATTTTCTGATACAATAATGCAGTTTGAGTTAGCTGGCATATGCGGATATGGAGCAGCCTTGTTCTGTGGAACAGGATGCTTACATCGAAGAGAAAGTCTTTCAGGATCTTACCCAAGAGATTGCAGAGTAAAATGGGAGAGTAAGCCTAAAAGAAACCATAACAGAACAATTGATGAAGTGAATGAAGCATCCAAGGCTTTAGCCACTTGCACCTATGAGGAGGGAACCCAATGGGGGAAGGAGGTAAGTGTTTGTTTGTTTGTAGAATTTGATCTAAAATTTGTATCCACTTATAGTTTATACTTATTTATATACACTATGAAATGTCCTAGTTGTAGAATATTTAACAAAATGATTCAATAATACTTATGAGTGTTGCAGATGGGATTAGTATATGGTATTGCTGTAGAAGACATTGCAACAGGCCTTGTAATCTCGTGCAGGGGTTGGAAATCTATTTATTACAACCCCGAAAGGAAGGCATTTGTGGGCATAGCTCCAACAACCTTGGATGTGAACTGTCTTCAACACATGAGGTGGTCGGAAGGCTTGTTCCAAGTTTTCTTCTCCAAGTATTGCCCTTTCATTTATGGGCATGGGAAGATCCACTTGGGTGTGCAAATGGGATATTGCAATTACCTCTTGTGGGCTCCAATGTCTCTACCCACTCTTTGTTATGCCATTGTTCTTCCAATTTCCTTGTTTCATGGCATTCCATTGTTCCCAAAGGTTGTCTCCTCCTTGGAATAAATTTGATTTCTTTCATTAATTTTGTTGTACTCACTTCCTCTCCTCCATGTTTTTGCAGCTTTCAAGCATGTGGGTCCTTCCATTTGCGTATGCTTTTCTTGCTACCTATGGCTATAGCTTGTGTGAGTATTTGAGCTGTGGATCCACGACAAGAGGTTGGTGGAATTTGCAAAGAATAAAGTTCATCCACAGAATCACCTCTTATCTCTTTGGTTTCATCGATACTATGAGCAAGCAAATAGGGTTGTCACAGACAAAGTTTGTGATCACAGATAAAGTGGTAACTGACGATGTTCGAAAGAGATACGAGGAAGAAATCATTGATTTTGGAGGCTCCTCGATCATGTTGACCATATTAGCAACAGTGGCTATGCTAAACCTTTTTGGAGTGGTTGGAGGAATGAAGAGGGTTCTCATGGAATTGGAATTCGGGTGGAGCCAATTGATGGTGCAGATTACACTGAGTTTGTTGGTGGTGATGATCAGTTTACCAGTATATGAAGCACTTTTCATTCGTAGTGATAAAGGCAGAATATCATCCTCGATTATGCTGAAGTCCATTATCGTGGCTTCATTAGCATGTTACCTAGCATCTTTCATTTAGCAAAGTGTCAAAGTGCAACGCTTGAGGTACGAGTGATGATTAAGCCCACATTAATAAATTTGATGGTATAAAGTGAGTTTGATGAGGTTGAAATGACCTTTTGGTTATTAAAATTTGTGATATTGTTATTGCTTTAACTAAAAAAATAAAATTGAAAATTATTTTTTTAAATATTATTTTTGGAATAGAAAGATGTTTTTAATGGTTGATTCAAAATGATTTGTTCCTTATTTTTATAACCATAACAAAAATTTATACAATAAGTTTGAGTTTTAAAAAAATTAATATAAATGTTAGAATTGTCAGAAATCCAACAAATATTACGTGTGTCTGACACGAACGCACCACTAAAGGAGAGTGTCCGAATTTGATAGTTAACTACGATATTTAATACGTTGTAACGTTTTCTTATTTACATTTATTACAAATATTACTATAAATATATTTTATATAATAATAATAATGTTTTTTTAAAATAAATGTTACTATATATAATGTCAACGTAATATATGTTATTATAGATGAAACTAACTCATTAGATAGTATATTTTTAAAATAATTAAAGATTATTAAGTTTTTAAAACTTAATATTGTTATTTTTTTCATTAATAACACTTAAGTATTGTTTTAAGAATATAGTATTTGATCACTAATAATTCAATTTAAACACCAAGTAACTAATCTCAAATTAATAAGTGACTATAGACGAATTTTTTTCTAAAAACTATTACTAAAAATTAATTTATTAAATATTATTAATATTAATACCAATGTTTCATAATAAAAAAACAAAATTAAAAAATTATTAAATAGTAATATTAGTTAAAGTTGATTTTTAAATTAAAAAATTATAAATAAAATTTATAAATGAGGAAAATGAAAGTTTGTTAGCAACATATTTAAGCTTTTTTATTATGTTTTTTCTTTCTTTATATTAATTATTATTAGAGTCTCGAATATAAACTTTTCATAGTCACGTTATATATATATTTTCACCTGTTATGGGCTGAAGTGGAGTGGCACCCAAATCTGGTGGTGGATCTTAATTAATATCTTGGGCTTCTTATTACGTTTATGTGGGCTGCTTCTTCCTGCACCTCCATACCTTCTTGTGCCACCCCCATAAATTTTTCTTATTCCAAAAATACCTTTTTCAATATTCCGGATTATATAATCCGGAAGTCATTTTTTAGATTCAAAATTAGTTTCCAGATTATGTAATCCGGAAGTCTTTTGTAATTAGCTTCCGGATTACATAATCCGGAAGTCTTTTCTATACATAAGATTAGCTTCCGGATTATGTAATCCGGAAGTCTTTTTTTCCGATGTGTTATTAGCTTTCGGATTGCATAATCCGGAAGTCTTTTTTAAATATGAAATTGACTTCCAAATTATGTAATCCGGAATTTATCCGGATTACATAATCCATAGGCTTATTATTTTAAATCCAAGGGGGTGAAAAAAAAGGATAAAATGGTATTTTCATATTTAGTATGGGGGTGGCACAAGAAGGTATGGAGGTGTAGGAAGAAAGAGTCGTTTATGTGTATATTTCAATGTATCTCTAAATTACATAATCCATAAAAACAACTTTAGGATTTAAATTAATTGAATACTTAATAATTTTTTTTTAGTCTTTAAAATATTATCTCACTATAAAAAAAAATCATGAAATAAAAATTAATTAATAATTAGTTGCAATAGTAACTAAATTAGAATCCATTTTAAAAACTAAAAGAAAAATAGTTTCTAAATAAGTTTTTATTATTGTTAAATAGTTTCTAAATTGATATCTAATTAGCGACAAATGTTTTTCTACCAAATTTAAAAACTAAATAATTGGTAGTTAAAACTTTGGTTGCTAATTAGATACCAATTTGGAAACTATTTAACAATAATAAAAATTAATTTAGAAACCAAAAATATTTTTAGTTTCTAAAATGGTCTTTAATTTAGTTACTATTCCAACTAATTATTTTAGTTTCTAAAAATTTATTTTCATTTCATGATTTTCTTGTAGTGTATACTTTAGTTAATATAATGATGATTTATTTTGTTTTACTATTTAAAATTGGTTTTTATTATAAAGTTGATAACGTTTAAACTAGTTTATAAATTTATATATTAATAATTTTTTAATTTATAAAATAAAATCTAATATAAAATCTAATTTAGTCAGTATAATAATTAATTTTTTTCTATTTAATGGTTAAACTAGCTTATAAATTGACATACTAATAATATTTTTAGTATGTAAAATTATATTTAATTATTTTATGTTTGTATTTAATAATTTTTGTAGTAAATGTTACTAGAAAGTCTAACAGTTTTTTAATTAATAAAAAATATAAATTAGTTGAGATTTCACTGTCAAGCATAACTTTAAAAGAAAGTGATAGTTTGACTACTCTTTCAATTATACATAACTCTTAAAATAATAATATTGAAAATTGTAATAGGTATAACATGATTGTATAAAAAATTAGAATTATCATTACCTAATTTTAAAATGAAAATAGTCAAAATACAAAGTAGCGTTGGCTTATTGCAATTTGATGTCTGATCACACTATCTTGATTACCATAATAATGCAGTAACACAAAGGGAACTAGTTTAGCATTTCAATATTTGTCTCGTTTCGTCAGGGCACTCGTCACTTTCTTTTGGCTTTTGCTTTGAAGTCTTGGTGGGAAAGTCAGTGTAGCATGCATCACCAGAGATAATCTGAGAAACAGGATCAACTCAAAAATCATTCTAAAATGACATGCGTAGCTCATGGATCAATCACTCTTCCCAAATGATATGTGATGTGTATCGTTACCTACCATTTTAAAATAGGTAATGATACAAAGTTTTTCTTCCAAAATTATACGTGATGCTCGTGGATATTAGAATAATATTCTAGCTGAACTGCTCCAGCCACTATACGTCATATGATCTCTGTCGCCCAACCCACAGAACGACAATTATATTGAAATTTTAACAACTCATGGAAGATCATTGACTTTGTAGCTATATAAGAAACCGAACTGAACATGCAGAAGAAGAAAGTGGAGTGAGTGAGAAGGCGCAATGGGGAGTGGTGAAGAGAAGTCATTGTTTGAAACAAGGAAAGACAAAGCAAGGCACATTCGGAGGCTCTATGCTGTCTCTTTGTTTGTGGCCATATGCTTCGTCTGGGCATTCAGACTCACTCACATACCTGCAAAAGGAGAAGCTGGTCAATGGGCTTGGCTTGGTTTGTTTGTTGCAGAAGTGTGGGGTGGCATCTATTGGATCTTTTATCAAGCCCTTCGATGGAACATGGTCTACAGAACAACCTTCCCCAACAGACTCTCTCCAAGGTTCTTCTTCATCAGTTTCAAGAGAATAGACTACGTGTTTAAACACTTGCTAAAATAATCATCATTTTTTACCTTTTCTATGTAGCAGAATGATAGTATTTTGTGTGTGTTTTGATTTGGCAGATATGAGAGTAGGTTGCCGGAAGTGGACATCTTTGTGTTCACGGCAGATGCAGTGGTGGAGCCACCGATGATGGTGATCAATACAGTGTTATCTGTGATGGCTTATGACTATCCGGCTGAGAAGTTGAGCGTGTATCTCTCAGATGATGGAGGCTCACATGTAACCTTTTATGCTCTTTTACAAGCTTCTTCCTTTGCCAAGCATTGGATTCCATTCTGCAAGAGATATAAGGTGGAACCGAGGTCACCTGCTGCATATTTTAACAGTGTTGGCTCAACAAAATCACAGGACCATAACTATGTCAAACACTTGGCAACCATCCATGTATGCACCTATTACTCATCTTCTTACTTTCATCTCACTTGTTCACCAAGTATTTTGAAGACTCA
>Ga0123342_1003171_pt1 | contig 26662 bp, 14 predicted proteins | sample Turbeawhitnodule_FD_89960 | JGI IMG/M metagenome (GOLD analysis project Ga0123342, IMG submission 89960) | Root nodule microbial communities of legume samples collected from Mexico - Turtle bean Mexico white nodule | ecosystem: Host-associated > Plants > Roots > Nodule | place: Mexico: Nepantla...
ATAATATATATATATATATATATATATATATATATATATATATATATATATATATATATATATATATATATATATATATATATATATATATATATATATATATAACTTTAATCGTTGCCACTCGTACAATGCTCCTATTCCTCACCAAATTTTTGCTACTCCATTTTTCTTTACCAAATTATTTGTGGGTCACTTAAATCTCCACATAGATTTCTAGCAAAGATTTATGGTATGTTTATTCTGTAGATGTACGATTCATTCACAGGTAAAGAAGAGATGTAAATTAATTTTATAATGATTGACATGAAATAAATGTGGGATTTAAGTCTGAATATAATTTAATAAAATAAAAGTCACATGTGAAAAATTATATATATATATATATATATATATATATATATTACTTAATAAATACTGAATCTGACGGAGATTGAAAAAGAATAGAAATAGGGTTTTGTCTCTCTGCAAAGAAAGTTGTCTCAGTGTTGGTCAACAATAAAGGGTGTGACAAGAACAAAATTGTCAAAAGATAGATTGAGAAAAAGAGATTAAGAAATTGTTCACATAGGAACTCTGGATCAAGGTCAGTGTCTATCCATATTATAATTAATATGATGTGTTTATAAGATCCTTAAGAAGACGACGTGCATTATTGTTTATTATTGTACACTTTTGATTTTACATGTGGGAAAAATATCAGATTTTACTTTTGTTTCTCCTATGTTTTTCCCAATTTTATGAACCCTAATTTTAAAATTATGAATATTTTAAAGAAAATAATATCATTTAAGGATAATTTTGATAGTTTAATTTATCCTTTTATTTATGTTGCATTACGAATTGATTTCAAATTAAAGTAATGAAATCTCAAGTGTTCTGTTGCAATTGTAAGGTTTAATTTATCCCTTTATTTCTGTTAATTGATTTTAAATTAATAATGAAAAATCTCAAGTCTTCCGCTGCATCATAAATCGTGAATTCTTATTTTATTTTAAATGGAAGATGAAAAGATTATGATAAATAAAAGTAAGGGCATAAATATATATATATATATATATATATATATATATATTTATGAATGATATTGTATTATAGATTTGTAATCACCAAAATGATCAAATCTTTATGTTTTATTTAATTTCAAATTACTAATGAATTTTATTTCAATTAATGATATTATTTTTGTAATTATCTGTATGATAGATTTGTAATCACCAAAGTGATCAAATCTTTATGTTTTATTTAATTCCAAATTACTAATGAATTTTATTTCAATTAATGATATTATTTTTGGAATTATCGGTATGATAGAATTGTAATCACCAAAGTGATCAAATCTTTATGTTTTATTTAATTCCAAATTATTGATGAATTTTATTTCAATTAATGATATTATTTATGGATATATTTATATGATAGATTTGTAATCACCAAAGTGATCAAATCTTTATGTTTTATTTAGTTTCAAATTACGGATGAATTTTATTTCAATTAATGATATTATTTATGAAATTATTTGTATGATAGATTTGTTAATCACCAAAATGATCAAATCTTTATGTTTTATTTAATTATAAATTAGCGATGAATTTTATTTTAATTACCTATAGAATGGATGCTAAATTATTTATTTATGGGTAAATTGAAATTCATTATTATAAGACATTTGTGAATCACACAAAGGTTGATTACTTGTTCTTATAATTAATGAATATGATTGTTGGTAGCGAGTATGTGTTATTAGTTTTTGTACTGGACAGAGTCCTCGGATGCTCGGTGCACGGGCGTGAGTAAGTCAACTCGGTTGTTTGGTCCAAGGGGTGGATCACGAGTTTGGCCCAGTTATGTTGGTAAGCCTGTTAGAGACTAATTAAAATAATTTTTGTTATATATTATTAAAATAAGGTTATTAGCAAAATATGTTTTTTAACCTAACAGATAAGTGTGCGTGGTTGTTAAGATACGTAAATACATGCATATAGTTGTTGGTTGAAAAGATAAAGTTGTTAAATAAGAGAAGCACCATAAGTAAGGGTGCCCACGTAAAACAAAATATTTTCCTGTTAGCACCTGAAGTGGTGTCCTGTTGGCAGGTGATTTTTCTGTTATTATTTTATTCTTTCAGTAGAGATAAGATTCTCATGAGAGAAAGTTGTTATGAGAGTAATTATAAAAGGGGCTTGAGCCCCTTGGTAAAGGTACGCTGTTTTTGAATACTAGACTGAAACTAAAATCTTGATCGTCAGAGTGTGATCAACAGGTAGAGCCCCCTCTATCCCAACAAAGCCACGTTCCAGTGCAATGAGAAGACGCAGAACATAAGCTAGAGGAGACAGGTTAGGAGCGGAGCTTTCCACTCAAGTCAACCGACGAGAACATTTGGCGCCCACTGTGGGACCCAATAAAATCTGATTCCACCCACATTCGTGTTCAAAGCTTTCCAACGACATGAGGAACACTAGGCAAGGACCTGTGGGATCTGAAGGAGGTGAGGTCCCCACCTTACAACAACTCATGGACACCGTAAGAGCTCTCCAGGAAGTCAACGAGCAGTATAGGTGAGAGAGAGCAGGAGGAGCGGATTCAACAAGAAGCTAAAACCGAGCAAGAGAAGCTAATGGCAGAAGCTAAAGCCGAGCAGAAGAAGCTCATTGCAGAAGCTTGAGCTGAGCAAGTGCTTAGGCAAGATCAATTGATGGTGGAGATAGATGTTTCGCGAGCAAACAGTGAGGAATTGCGCAAGATCAACAAGGACTTGCACAAGAGTCTACAACAACATGATCAATGCTCCACAAGGGAGCGAGGTTTGAATGCGCCCCTAAGAGCTCGTCCCAAGACATTCTCGCGGGCGATCATGGATGAGTTTATGCCACCATACTACATCACGCCCAATATCGTTTTCACGGGGTAGAAGACCCTAAAAATCATCTCATGATGTTCAATGCCCATATGATTATTTATGGAGGAATAGATGCTATCCATTGTAAGATGTTCATGGGTACATTCACAAGTACAACCCTGCAGTGGTTTAGTGGGCTTCCTGATGGCCACATCACCTCTTTCGACCAATTTTTCGAGCTGTTCACGGAACAATTCTCTATTAACCAGGTCAAACCTCCAATTTTATATGACCTCTTCAACGTGAGACAGAGGGAAGGGGAGTCTATGAAAAACTACTTAAATAGATCCTGGGCGCTTACAGTGAAGCTCCAGACCCATGACGAGGTTGTGATGGTCAACGCCTTCGAACAAGGAATCATGATAGGACCATTTAGCGACTTATTGATCAAGAATCCGGCAGAGACATTCTCTGAAATACGGGTTGTATCCACGAAGCACATCAACTTGTATTCAGGGCAGACCAAGCCTAAGGAGGGTAGTCGATCCCGACCTCTGAGGGTCAACGAAACCTCAGCCGAGAAGAGAACAGACTCGAGGCGCGCACCATACCCAACTAGGAGAAGCGAGTCTAAGTCTAAGACCAGGGAGGACTTGGCATTTCGACTCAAGTTCCAAGTATCTTACAAGGAATTACTGAGCGTGCCAAGGGTCGTGGAAAGAGGTCTGGAGCCAGGCGATAATAATTAATTCTGGTCGCGCGAGGCGATAATGCAGTCGGTATGATTCTTGTTTAACCGTATAAATAAGCAAGAATATAATATATAATTGTTAAGTACCTCCTTAAAACCTTCTCAGTTTAGAACCCTCCTTAAATCCCACGTCGATCAAGTGGGTAAGAGCATAAAATATTTCACTGAAGTATGTATTGCATAGAATAATACTTATCTTATTTTTGGGATTCATGCTCTACTTATAGGGTTTTGTCTGATCTCCTCCAATTCGTCTATTTTGACAAGAATAATCTTTCAACAGATTTAAATGATGATAATCATAATATATTTAAATAACAACAATATGTTTGTTGTTTTCAGGATAAAATAAAACCTCAACAAATTTAAATGATGATAATCATAACAATAATTATGTTTGTTATTTTCAGGATAAAGTCTCAACAAATTTGAATGATGATAATCATACATATTTAAATAACAACAATTATATTTTTTATTCTTAGGATAAAATCGCAACAACTTTGAATGATGATAACTATAATTGATTTAAATAACAACAATTATATTTTTTATTTTCAAGATAAACTCTCAACAGATTTAAATCATAACAAATTTAAATAACATCAATTGTGTTGGGATGATAATAATTCCGATCGCACAAATAACAACAATTATGTCTTTTATTTTCAGGATAATAACAACAACTATGTTTGTTATGTTCATGATAAAATCTCAAACAAATTTAAAATATGGTAATCATAACAAATTTAAATAAAAAAAATTATGTTTTGTGTTTTCAGGATAGAATCTTAACATATTTAAATGATGATAACATATTTAAATAACAACAATTATATTTGTTATTTTCAGGATAAAATCTCAACCGATTAAATGATGATTATCATAACAGATTTAAATAAGGATAAAATCTCAACAAATTTAGATGATGATAATCATAACAGATTTAAATAACTACAATTATATTTGTTAATTTTAGGAATCTCAACAGATTTAAATAATAATCATTTTCAAATAGATGATAATATCCAATTAAGATCATATTGGTCAACAATCAAACCTTTCCCACTAGGAGGAAGTTGTGCTTCTATGATTTGATTAGTAAAGGATTGTTCCATACTATTTGTTTACTTTAACTCTATTTCAGCCTTTGTAATGAATAATATATTCTATTACAAAAGTACATCAAATCCCTATTCTTTAACTTAAACATAATTTTAATTTAATTGATGATCCTCCAACTAATCTTTAAAGTCACAATTAAATAAACTTATAACAAGAAAATAATAAAATATTATTTATGTCTTCCAAACAGTGAGTGAAATATTACCACGAAATATGGGTAAAATATGTTATTATTCATTATTTGTGGTTGGACATTCCTTCCCGTTGATGAACAAATAATTTTTCCTCTACAATACAATGATAATATTCAAAACATTGTAAAAATATGATTAATAGTCTTCCAAATTAAATAGAAGAAAAAAGAAAGGTTCAATTTTTTACATCATGTTTTAATATGTTCAAAAATTTAACCACTTATTCTTCTATTGTGAATCTATATGCATCCTTCACTAAATTAATTGCTTTGAAATGAATAAATGAATATGTCAAGTCTCATACCAATAATATAGCGACAATTTTTGTATAAACAGAATGTGACACCAACTGACACCGGTTGTTATTTTTAGGACAAAGATTAGTAACATTAATATTCTTGCTACTAAATAACAAACTTAACATATGTTATCCATGAACAATAAGACACAACACCATAACAGTTATTACATAGCTACACATTTCTAACTCCCTAAACATGTGTAATTAATTGTCAAACCTATAATACTATTATTTATATCTTCTATTTTCTATTTCCACACTTATTGATTTTCATCTGTCCTGCTAAAATAACAACTTTCTTGTAGACAAACAAAGAGTTTAAAATTAAGTTAAAATGTAGTCAACAAATTTAAGAATATAATACAACATGTTAATCACATATTAAAAATACATATTTTAAACTATAATTTAAAATTACATATTGAATCAGGAAAGACTACAATAATTTCGAAATTTCCAAACTTGGATTCCATTATCATACCTTATTTAATTTTAATCTTCAGTGCTAAATATTAAACATTATTTTAATTTTATAATCCGTAATTTTAATTATTAAAACATAATTTAAAATTTCATTCCCTAATTTAAAAAATAAATTCAAATTTATCACCTAGTTTAAAATATTAAACCCAATTAAAAGTATTATATACTATTTTAATTTATTAATCCCTAGTTTAAAATATTTTAAATTTTTATTACCTAGTTTAAATATTAAAACTCAACTTGAAAATTTTAATTCATAATTCAAAATATTTAACTCTATTTTAAATTTTTAGTCCTAGTTTAAAATATTAGAACATAATTTAAAATTGATTCTCTAGCTTAAAATATTAAAAAATAATTTCAAATTCATTCCCATTTTGAAACATGTGAATCTTACTTTAAAATTTTAATCCCCAACTAATTTAAGATGTTAAAAAAAATAAAATTATAATTCCTAGTTAAAAATATTAAAACCTATTTTAGCATTTGAATCCCAAGTTTAAAAAAAAAAATCCTAAATAAAGAATTTTAGTCCTGGTAAAAATATCCAACTCTGCTTTAAAATGTTAATTACAGTTTCAAATTTTAATCACTACTTTCAAATATTAAACCCTACTAAATTTTAATAATAATAATTAATTATTATAGTAACTAAATATTTTTTTTTTAAAATTAGTTTTTATTATTATTAAATAATTTTAAATTAATATCTAATTAGTAACAAGTTTTTCTACTATTAAATTTAGAATTTGAATTATTAGTAATTAAAATTTTGACAGCTAATTAAATATTATTTAAAAACTATTTAATAATAATAAAAACTAATTTAAAAATTATTTTTAAAATTTTTAAAATATTTTCTAATTTATAACTATAACAACTAATTAATTTATAAAATTAGTTTATATTTTATGATATATTCACCGTAACAATAAACTATATTTTTAATTTTAAATTCATAGTTATGGTGGTTCAAATACAAATATTGCTCTGTGTGATAATTATACGTGTGTATTTGAAGTGTGATGGTTATACTGATAAATCACTTTATTGTCATAAGTTTCAAACAAATATATGACGGTCAATGGTCAAATACAAATGTTTTTGCTTTCTACAGAAATAAAAAATCCAGTGGTAAAGAGAAAATAAGAATTTGGATTTGCTTTTGGAGTACTTTCAAAATATATTAATTTTTAATATTTTAAAATATATTAAAAATAATAATATATCAAAATAAAACTACAGTAAAAGAATAGTACCAAAACCAACCGATAAGTTGAACTCAGAAAATGAGATATTTTTTCACAAAAATTGTTTCTCACTTTAGACATCTACAAACTTTTCTATGACACAAATACAAAAAAATGAGTCACAGACCAATTTTTCAAGAATAAATACAAACAGAAATTATTCAGAGAGTTGTAACTTTTATTATTTATTCTTTATCATATATGTACAGTAATTAATAAATAAAAATTAAATTATTAACTAAATAAAACCTTAAAAAACTGAAGTGAATTATCCTAAATTATTAAAAAAAAAAAAAACTAAAGTGGAAGGCTAACTTGGTCCTGGTTTCAAGTTCCAAGAGAACGCACAAGTTTCAAATTCCAAACTTTTCATCGCCCCAATGTAAGAGAAGATCGTTGAGTTTGGCAGTTTCTGAATATATAATTAATTTACCAACAATAAAATAAAGAATAAAATATTTATTTATATATATATTGTTGTTTTTTTTTCATTTTGAGTTTCTCAACTTGAAGAAAATGCAAGCTCCAATCCAAATAAAACACCCGCATATCTCTGGGGCCCATCCTCCGCGAAATAAATATCCTTCATTCTCTTAAACACATGCCACGTCAGCAGGCTATCAGACCCGGCCTGGTGGCACTTCCCAACAGCCCGGTCCACGTTGAGGGTTAGTGCAAGCCGGTCCAAACCGCCATAAAGGGTGTCACAGAACCGCATCATGTGTTTCATGTCATATACATTTTCTCCAAAAAACACCTTCAAAATCTTCAAGAAATCCTTTAACCCATGGGGCAGGCTCCGTCGGGTCAGAATCTTAACCAAATACCCGAAATCATATGCGCTGTGAAACGTCACCCAACTCACCGCCTCGTTACACACCAATCCCGATGACATCATCAGCTCCGCAAAAAGGCAGGAGTCGATGCCCTCTGCCGCGTGCCGCCGGAAGTCAATCCCTTGACGGCGGAGTAGATCGATGGAGTCAGGAGCGTGGGAATCACGCTCCACGTTGAAATCGCGGAAGTTGAATTCCCAGATGAAGCTGTTGCTGGTCCCGATGTGAGGGAGGTTTCCGTCTGCGTCGGAAAGCGTGAGACCCACCTGGATAAGGTTGAGGACATCGACGTTGGATTTGAGGAAGCGATAGTGCTCGGAGGGTTTAAGGGCGCAGCGGGTGGGTTCTGTCGGAGCCACCACTTGGGGCAGGTAGATAACGCCGGGGAACTCCGTATCCATGGAAACAAAAGGGTAATCGTCGATTACGTCGCGAATAATCTGGAATTCTGATTGAAGGTTGGAGGCCCAGACCTCACGGATCAGGATCCGATTGGATTGGAAATCAGAAGAGTCTTGGTCGACCACGCCCATCTGGAATCGCTTCTGCAACAACACGAGGAAAAGGAGGAAGAACCAGAATAAGGGTTTTTTGGGTTGCGGAGAAATCATGAAGGGGAAGTTTTATATGCAAGAAAAAGTGGCTGGTGGCTGGCGATGTTGCTTCGAGAGTGGGTAACGTGACGACAATGAGTGTGTATGCGAAACGGTGAACTTATATATAGAGATTGGTGTTATATGAAGAGTGCATAACTGTTACGTTGAAGTTCAAAAAGTGTTCAGAAAATTTGAGTCATCCACCTAATACTATGTGCCATTGCTGCCACCATTCATCCATCTGGTCCATACTCCATATTCTAGTCCTATTCCTGTTCCACTTTTTTTTCTTTTTTCCCTAAAACATTATATGTGTCACCTACAGTGATCCTTCTTCAACTTTTTTGTTAAATATCATTAACTGCCTTCAAATTATGGTGAAAATCCAGACACATTGTTAGAATAGGTTTTCAGATTAACAAATATGGTTAAACAAATGCTTTCAATATAAATCAATTTATAGACTTAATTACTTATATCATGTAGTCCTTAAATCTATGTAAGTTAATATCATTTTTCATTTTTTACTAAAATATCCACAAATTATACTTTTTAAGATTTTTTACTTTTAGAAATTGCCATGATATATAGGGTTATATATTTTCAGAAATTTAAATGGTCTTACCTTAAAATGTCTTTCAAGTAAGAACTTTTATAGAAATATAAAGTTGACAAATTTGAAACTTAATTGCTAAGGTTTTATAATTATGTTATTAATATAATTTTAAGTATATAAGTTATATTTTATATTTTTGTAATGTAATGTAAACTTATTTTAATTTATTGATATTTTTCAGAAATTAGTGAAATTTAGTTTAGAGATGGGAATTGTACCCTTCAAGCAAGCTTCCAACCAATTGACAAAGGCTAACTATGTTTTTTCGATGGAGGCACGCAAAGGGGAAGATTAGAAGCAGGGAGGAAAGTTAAAAAAGAAGGTAATAAAATATACAAAAACAAAAGAAAAAAGGTAATTTTAATGAATTAAACCTTTTTTTTCAATAACCAAGAGACTTGTGAAAAAAAAATATATCATAATTGATTATAACTTGAAACATAATCAATTTTAATTGTGTTCTCACCAGCTAATTTCAGTCAGATTCAGAAGTTAGCTCCTATCGGAAGTGTCCTTACTTGGGTGTTGAACCGAATTGAGAAAACTTTGAGACGAAGGAGACTCCACCTGTTTATCACACTCGTCGGAGTAAATCAGTGAGAGCATTCAAACTATAATTTTGTATCAATATCAGGTTTAGAATAACTTACCTTTACTTGGAGTCTTAAACCCCTTTTATAAACATTCCTTCAACAACTTTCATCCACCTGAATATGGTTTCAACAATAAAAATATAATTTCAACAACGGGTATATAATTTCAACCGCTAGAATATAATTTCCATAGTAAAACATTATGCTAATGTACACCTTTATTTTCAGGTGTTATGCCACATCATTCCTAACAACTTTTATTTGTATTTAATAGATATATGCTTTAATTAATTCAACTATTTCTTCTGTTATTTTTTCTCTAATTATCTTTTTCGTATAAACTACCAAATATCTAGACCGACCTCGATCTCGACCTCATAATGTGTTATCAGGCCCATGCCTTCCCAGGTCGAGCTGAGTATAACTTATCTAATCGAACTTATTATATTTAAGTGCTTGAACTGAAGACCTAAACATATCTGGCCAATAAAAAATGAAATAGGGGAAATTTTGTGAAAAAAATGACATTTGAAAGTATAACCCACCATATATATAATGTTGATAATTTGTTTATTAATTATTAATATTTTATTAATATATCTTTTTATATTATAATAAAATGAATAATTAAAATAAAATAATTTAAATTTTGATATTTTTTTATTATTTAAATATGATTTTTATTAATATTTTATAATTATTTTTCTTAATTTAAAATTTATTTTAATTCTAATTTATATTTCTAAAAATCATTTCTATATTTTCATATAAATTTCTTATTTTATCACATTAATCAAATCATTTAGAAACTTTTATGTTACTTTTTTATTCAAATCCACAATTTTTTTTTTATATTCAAACAACTTCATCTTTCACTCTCTTTCTTTTTTTTTCCTTCTATTTTTACTCTCATCCTTATCCTATCCAAGTAAAACCTAAAATTGTAGTTAAAAGTAACCAAATAAAAAAAACTAATTGAAGGCCTCAAAACTAGTTCTTCTCCATCATCATTTGTGATAGATATAGGGAAATGATACTTTTTTAAGTAATTTTATTTTTATAACAAAAAATACATTTTTATCATAATAATTTTATAAAAATAATTTAAAAACCATCAAAAATTTCAACCGCTAGAATATAATTTTCATAGTAAAACATTATGTTAACGTCCACCTTTATTTCCAGGTGCTATGCCACATCATTCCTAACAACTTTTATTTGTATTTAATAGATATATGCTTTAATTAATTCAGTTATTTCTTATGTTATTTTTACTTTAATTATTTTTTTTGTATAGACTACCAAACATCTAGACTGACCTCCTCGTAATGTGTTATCAGGAACATACCAGTTGAATATAACTTATCTAACCAAACTTATCATACTTAAGTGCTTGAACTGAAGACCTGAGAATGACCAATAAAAAATGAAATATGGTAAAATTTGTGAAAAAAAAAATTGACATTTGAAAGTATAACCCACCGTATATATAATATATATAATGTTGATAATTTTTTTATTAATTATTAATATTTTATTAATATATTTTTTATATTATAATAAAATGAATAATTAAAATAAAATAATTTAAATTTTGATATTTAAAAAATAATAATTTATTGTTTTAAATATGATTTTTATTAATATTTTATAATTATTATTTTTTAATTTAAAATTTATTTTAATTCTAATTTATGTTTCTAAAAATTATTTCTATATTTTCTTATAAATTTTTTATTTTATCAAATTAATCAAATCATTTACAAACTTTTATATTACTTTTTATTCAAATGCACTACTTTTTTTTTATGTTCAAACAATCTCATCTTTCCCTCTCTTTCCTTTTGTTTCCTTCTATTTTTACTCTCATCCTGATCCAAGTAAAACCTAAAATTGTAATTAAAAGTAACCAAATAAAAAAAAACTTAAAGACCTCAAAACTAGTTCTTCTCCATCATAGCGCATGATATTATTTATTATTTTAAATAGCCGCATTATTAATATTATTTATTTATTTTTTACCTTTCACTCAACCTTTCGATCGACCTTTCGATCTAGATAGTACACTAGGCCCCAGGCATGAGGAATTTGAAAAGACACAATGCCTATTAAAAAGTGAAAAGTTGCATTTAATGTCTGTCATAAGAAATATTTGTTGAAAATGGCTTTGATTTTGTATTAAATGTGTTTTCGTATGAATAGATTGCATCGTTTCATGTACCTCTCTTGAATGTGCCAATTGATGTGACAAGTGATGAACCCTTGATCGTTGGATGTAGTCCAATTCAACGATCGTGATGTTATGATGTTTCGCATGTAAGGGCTTTGTGAACGCTATAAATATTTGGTTTCATATGATTTACCCTACTACTCTTTGCATTCTTGCTTCCGAAAGGCTAGTCGAATATTCTCATAAGGTACAATGTCTTCTTCGAGCTCTGTTTCCATTTCTGATGAATTTACTGGGTTTTCGAGTGCAAGTAATGGGTCTACTGGGAGAGTGATTGAGACTAATAAAGATATTAATTTGGCTTCTTCATCTGCTACAATTTCTTGTATGAAAGATTCGAGTGAAGAAGCTATAGATGCTGAGGTTGAAGAAATGGCCGAGAGAGCATAAGAGAAACTAAGCCTTCGTCTCGGCTATGATTGGGTTAACCCTAAAGTCCGGGAATACTTTTCTTGGTTGCTATTCTTCAGTCCTTCGTAGTTTTCTTTCCAACATTTCTATTTATTCTCGTAATGCAACAAATGAAATTATTTCTTTTCGACGCGCTCGAGACATTGACAATGTTTGCCATGGCCGTGAAGGTGAGAGTTGTGAATTTTTCTATTTTTATGAATGTCTTTTCATTGACCTTCATGTTAAGTTTCATTTAGATGAATTTCAAATGGGTATCCTTCATTTTCTCAATGTTGCCCCTACTCAACTTCACCCCAATAGTTGGGCTTATATGCAGACTTTTAGTATTTTATGTAAATTTCTGTCATTGTCTCCTAGTCCGAGAGCTTTCCTATACTATTATAGTTCTCGGCCTGGCAAGCAACCTAGTTGGTTATCTTTTATTAGCAAGTCAAAAATTTATTTTTTCTCCATTTACCTCTTCTTATAAGAACTTTAAAGGAGGTTTCTTCAAAATACTTATTGAGAAAGCTAGAAAAAATGATTTCTATGATGGTAATGTTTCGAAATTTTCTCACTATTGGACGTGTTCTCCTTTGAAGTTTAACTCCTGGTCATATCATTCAATGAACGCAGAAAATCGACATGTTCTTTCGGTACTTGGTCACTTATCCCAAAAAATTTCTACTCGCGCTTTGTTACAATTGTACACCTCTCGTAGGCCACAAAAGGATTTTATTGGTATTTGATTTTTTCGAGCTTTTTCTTTTTACAATTTTTTTTTTTTTAACTTTGCTAAATCTTTTGTTGGTTTTTAGGTTAAATGGGCACTACCAATCTGAAAGGACGAGCTTACTTTTCAAAGATTCTTAGCAAGACTGGAGGTTCAACTCCTCAACCCGAGAGAGAAGTTTGACATGAAATAAAAGTTGAAGTTGTTGAACCTATTTGTCGAGTGGAAGTTGCCATCAAAATCGGTAACACCGAGAATGCTGATGTTGGGCCTTCTAAAAAGAGCAAGAAGCGAGACATAAGTAGTAGACGATCACATTCTTCTTCTAGACGTCATTTCCATGTTGCCGACAGTTCTTCTCGGGTTCTTCCATAAACAATTTTTGCTGCCTCTACACGTTTTTCAGAATTTGTTCAAATTAATCTTGATGAGCCTTCTCATCACATGCTTAAGACGTCTTATATTCCTTCTTTAGTAGATTTAGTGGTTGAACTTGCAAGTCACGCTTTGTTATTTGGCAAGATTATCAAAGAAGAAAGTATAACAGGTATTTCTTCTTCTGAACTTGAAAATTTAAAAAAAGAGTTGGCCAAGTTAGGTAAAAATCTTAAACTGGCTCTTGAAGCCAACTCATCCTTAACTACTAAAGTTAAAGAGTTATCAAATGTGAATGCTCAATACAAGGACGAGAAGGAACCGCTAAAGGATGAAATTGTCGGTTTAACTGGTGAAAGTTTGAAACTTCATGATGAAAATCAACAACTGAAAGAAGGCTTGTTTGACTTGTCTTTCGCGAAGCAAGCTGATGCCGAGCATATACATCATTTGCAACTTGAGATAAGTCAGTTGAAGTTAAATGAGTCAGAAGCTAAGGACTACGTTATTGAGCAACATAAACTAGGTTTCGACAAAGCTTTTCAACAAGCCAAGTATTTTTAAAATATTCTCTTAGATGAAGGAAACTTTGATGTTGGCAAAGATTTTCACAATGATGAGCTTATCCCGGTTGACGAAATTCCTTATGTTGAAACACCAGAAGAAGGAACTGTGCGTGGTGATGAGCATGTTGATGTTAAAGGATGCATTAGTGCTTACTTTTATTTTTTGTAATAGCTCCTGGTTATGAGTTATCGGGTTTCAACATGTTTCATCTTGGCCTTTAATGACCCTTTTTTATTGTATGAAACTTAAACATATATAATATTTTCTTTGCTACGTAGCTTTCTTATCAACCTTTCAGTTACATTTCTGATCATTTAATTTCTAGGTTTGATCTTTCAGTTATATAATAAAGCTTCAAATTGATACTTTGAATAAATATAATAAGTTTCAAATTAGGATTAAAAGAAAAACTTAATCTATATATAGAACTTCCATATGTATTCAAAGATTTTGACCCTTTGATTTGTTAAATAAATTTCGTAAAAACTTTTGACCATTTTTGTCAACCTTTCGGTCCAACCTTTCCGCTGACCTTTCGGTATTGGCTTACCAGCTAATCTATCGAAAATATCATATATATGCGACATGCTTAATTTCAATATTTAACTTTTTATTGAATTCAAGGTTTATAAAACTTGGATTGCATAAATTTTTATAAAATGTTTATTTTTCTTTGTGAAGCCTTACGTGTGTGGGATGCCTTTTGTTAAAAGATTCGAGGGTGATTCATATTTGAGTAGAAGTTTAAGAAGTTAGAACCACATGTGATCTCGAGAAGGATTTCACTTTGAATGAAAGCATCCTAGATTGAGAAGTTTAGATTTTGAATGATGTACACTCTCGAGAGGGATTTCACCCGGAGTGAAAGCATCCTAGGTCGAGAGGTTTGGAATTTGAATAAAATACACTCTCAGAAGGGATTTCACCTGAAGTGAAAGCATCTTAGGCTAAGAGGTTTGGATTTTGAATGATGTACACTCTTGGAGGGATTTTACCTAGAGTGAAAGCATCCTAGGCCGAGAGGTTTATAACTTGGATGAAGTACACTTCCGGGAGAGATTTCACCTTGAGTGAAAGCATCTTAGGCCGAGAGGCTTTGAAGTGATATTAAGAAATAGTTTTGCTCATGAATATCTGCTTCATTAATGATTTGATCTTGGATGAAAGTTTCTTTATACAAGAGAAACCATCCTTGTTAGGAAGCTTTATACAAAATTTTGATATTCGTCTTTACAACATACTTAACTAAAATAAAACTTTAGATGGCTTGCGTTCCATGTTCTCGGTATAATCTTTCCATATAATGTTTCTAACCTATAAGCTCTATTTTATATATTTTCCATTATTCTAAATGGGCCTTCCTAGTTAGGTGCTAATTTGCCTTGTTGCGGATCTTTTCTGGCATCAGTTCTCATCCTCCATACTAAATCTCCTTCATTGAAACTTCTTGGCTTGACTTTAGCGTTAAACCTCTTACATGCTCTTCTCTTCACTGTCTTCTCTCTTATTTTTTCCTTTTCCCGAAGCTCTTAGATTAAGTTTAAATCTGTTCTTAAGCATTCATTGTTGATATTCCAATCTTCTATTTATCTTCACAAAGTTGGTTCATTTACCTCAACTGGTATCATGGCATCAGTACCATATGTAAGGTTGAATGGAGTTTCACCAGTTGTTGTTTGAGGTGTGTATCTGTATGCTCATAATCCTTTTGCTCTCCCAAGTCTTTTTTTCAGTTGGCCGAGAATGACTTTGTTGGCAGACTTTGCTTGCCCATTTGTTTGTAGATGTTCTACAAAGGTTGTCACAGACTTAACTCCAAAATCTGCATAGAATTCCATAAGCCTTTTATCAGTAAATTGTCGACCATTATCAGTTATAATAGCGTATGGGATACCAAATCTACAAATTATATTTTTCCACACAAATGTTTGGACTTGCTGAGTTGTTATTTTTGTGAGAGCTTCAGCCTTTATCCATTTTGTAAAGTAGTCGACTACAATAATAAAAAATTTTGTTTGTCCTTGTCTTAGAGGAAACGGATTGAGAATGTCCATCCCCCATTTGGAAAATGGCCAGGGAGAAACAATTCCTTGTAATTCTTGAGATGGTATATGATTAAGACTACCAAACTCTTGGCATTTCTTACAAACTTTCACATATTCATTACAATCTTCTCGTATTGTTGGCCAGTAGTATCCGGCTCGCAAAACTTTTGTTGCCATGGTTCGTGCACCGCAATGTAATCCACAAAGTCCTTCATGAAGTTCTCAGATCACAAACTCGACTTGCTCTTGAGAAAGACACTTCAACAGTGGAGTTGAATGTCCTCTTTTATATAGCTCGTCGCCTATGATGACAAAGTTGGCGGCTTTTCTTGCCATCTTAACATAATTTTCATTACCTTGCTATTGATTATTGATTACTTCCTTATATACTTTGATCTAGTCGTCTTTTGTTGTTGTGATTGTCGAGAATTCTTCTACTCCAACCATCGGATTATTGAGGGTCTATTGTATAATGGAGTTGTGTTGAGTCTTCCTTCGTTGAGTTGCCAGCTTGGATAAGGAATCAACTCTCGTATTCTGCTCTCTCGGGATGTGGTTGACTTCGGCAATATTAAAGTGTTGCATAATAAACTCTATGATAATATCTTAGTAACAATGGATCGTTTACCTGATACTCACCTTTTAATTGAGAATCACTCTTGCATATGACATTTTGAGCTCCCATATCTCTGGCAAGAATTAACCCTGCAATTAGAGCTTCATATTTGGCTTGATTATTTGAAGTTTTGAATTCAAATTTCAGCGTCATCTCTAGATGAAAACTTCTAGGTCCTTCTAGAACAATTCTTGCTCCGCTCCCCTTTCTGTTTGATGATCCATCAACGAACAAAACCCATGCTTCTTGATTGACTGTTTTTGTTGGAAACTGGATAACGAAATCTGCAAGTGAGTGTGCTTTGATTGCTCTTCACGATTCGTATCTGATTCCAAACTTTGAAAGCTCCACTGATCATCCTACCATTCTACCTGGAACTTCCGATTTTCTTAAAATTTTTGCTATTGGATAGTTGGTCCTCACAATTATCTGATGATTATGAAAGTACGGTCGGAGAAGTCTTGTTGTACACACAAGGGTCAAGGCTATCTTTTCAACTAACTGGTATCTGGTTTCGACATTTTTTGGGGATTTACTTACAAAGTATATTGGCTTTTATTCTGGACTTTCTTGGATTAAGGCTGCTCATATGGCTTCATATGAGGTTGCTAGATAGACAATGATAGGTTGGGTCGACACTGGTTTAACTAAGGTAGGGGTTCAACTATCATTTTCTTGATTGATGAAAAGGCTTGCTCACATTGCTCGTTCCACTTGAAAGCTTCAGCTTTTCTCAATAACTTTATTATCGATTTTGATCTCTCGGCAAGAATTGGAAAAATCTTGCTAAGGCATTCAATCTTCCAACTAACCTCTGCACCTCATTCAATTTTTTTGGGCTTCTCATCTTCAAAATTGTTTCACACTTATCTAGATTTGCCTCAATACTTCTATTGATCAACATAAAACCTAGAATCTTTCCACCTCTCACAACACATTTCTCAGGATTCAATCATAGATTGTACTTTCTTATCTTCGCAAAGACTTCTTCAAGATCTTTTACATGCTCTTCCACCATACATGACTTAACAATCATGTTGAAAGCTCCATCCACCAATCTATCAACGACTATGAATCCATTGGGCATGCTTTGTTCAGGTCTGTGTAATCAATACACATTCTCACTTTCCATTTGGCTTTTTAGCAAGCATCACATTAGTTAGCTACATTGTTTATTGAGCTTCTTGAATAAAACCCGCTTGCAACAACTTTTCAGTTTCTTCAAAAGCTGTTTTCCTCTTTTCTTCCCCCATTTTCCTTCTTTTTTGAGCTACCGGCTTTGCTTCTCGAAAAACAGATAACTTATGAGAAATAACACTAGGATCTATTCCCGGCATGTCAGCTGCTTTCCAAGCAAATAAATCCTTATTTCTCCTTAATGTTGCAATGAAGCCATTTATCAACCCTTCAGGCATACTACCTCCAACATACGTGCATTGTTTCTCATCTTCACCTAACCGAATAGACGTTGTTTCTTCCCTTGGCTCCATTCTCTCATCATCATTCATCCTCATATCTAAATCCGCCATCGCTATCATATTCCTGGTCTCTTGAACCATCTTCAACCCTGCTACGTAGCATTCTCAGTCCGCTCTTTGATCAACATATATGGTTGTTATATCTCTGCGTTCAGTTGGAAATTTCATAGTTAAGTGTGGTGTTGACACTATGGCTCCTAGCTTGTTCAACGAAGACCTTCCTAACAAAGCATTATACGAAGTTCAAGCATCCACCACTATATACCCGATGTTCATTGTTTTTGTGGCACTTCCTCTTCCAAACGTTGTCTCTAAATCAATTTACCCTTTGTATCCATCCTCTCTCATGAGAACCCAATTATTTGTTCTTGAAATGATATCATATCCTCTTCTTTCAAATGCAACTTGCCGAAAGTTTCCCAAAACAAAATATCCACTGAACTTCCTTGATCTACAAGAGTCTTCATTACGGCATACTGTGTTATCTCCACCGTTATTACCATCGGGTCATCTTGCTCAGGATCAATTTCTTGAAAATCGTCATCAGTAAAAAGCATTGGCAACAAACTTCTTTTTTGAAAACATGGTTAACTGTTCTGACATTCCTCAAATGTTTCTTCCTCACGGATGAAGATTTTCCTCCTCTAGAAAAGCCTCTAGAGATTGTATGGATGAAACCTCTGACAGGTCTTCCTAGACTTCGTTCTTGACTTCTCCTCCTTTGCCGAGGGATATGGTAGCTTCTTTCTTCTCTCCTTTAAATTTTCCTTCTTTTCTGTCGTCCCTCCTCTCATCCTTCCTACCTTCTCCCTTTTCGAATTGTTCTTCTCTTCTACCAACATACCTCCTACCTCTCAGCTCAGGACTTTGTCTATTCCTTATTCATCCATCTCTAACAAAATGTTTCAACTGCCCTGCTTGAATCAACTCTTTAATTCGGTCTTTCAAGGCTGCACACTCTTCCATATGATGACCATGTTTTTTATTATATTGACAATGTTTTCTTTGATCAACTCTCTCTAGTGTTTTTGCCTTCCTTGGTGGCATGATTATCTCTGCTGCCATTGCTTTATGTAGGATTCCTGCTCTATTAGTACTCAACGGTGTATATTGTTGAAACCTTCGGCCACGAGGTTCTTCTTTCCCTTTTCTGAATTGATGTCCTACTTCCTTCTCACCCATCTTTTTGTCACCTCCTTCATCCACCCTTACTTGATTTCAGAATTCTCTCAATTCTTCCATCTGCATAAATTTTGACGCATGTTGTCTTAACTCAACAAGATTTGTTGTCGGTTTTTTACAAAGAATGTCGAAAAATGGTCTTGGTTTTTATGCTGTAATCATATGATGCATTGTAACCTCCGAACTAAGATTTTGAATACTCAATGCTACCTTTCCAACGCAATCCATAAATATCCTCAGGGATTCTCCTATTTCTTGTCTTATATTCACTAAAGCAATTGATGTCAAGTGATGTGATCGACTCGTCGCAAATTGAGCAACAAACTTCTCAACTAAAGTATCAAAGCAATCAATACATAACGATGGTAACCGTGTAAACCAACTCAAAGTTGCTCCTTTCAAAGTTGTTGGAAACACTCGACACAAAATGGCATCATTCCACGTATACAAACTTATCTGAGTTGTATATATTGCAATATGTTCATCAGGATTTGTACTTCTGTCATACTTGTCCATGGTTAAATTCTTCAATTTTTAGGCAATGGAGTTTCTACGATGGCATCTGAGAATGCATGTTTTCTGGAAGACATTCCAGCAAACATACCAGAAGCCTATGGTAATCTCTTCCTTGTTGCTTCAAAACTTTATTCGTTGTGCACCCTTTGGTGGACTTGTGTTCTCGATTGTACAGTTTCAAATGATGTGTTTAAAATTGTTTCTTCATTTAACTTCCGCTTCATGTACGCATTTTCTGCTCTCAACATGCTCAACTCGTCTTCATTACTCTTCTTCAACCATTCAAATTCTTTATCTATTTGCATCAACATAGCCATCGATATATAGCATTCTGATTGTCTCCCTGCTCCATAGACTGCTTTTTTCTTTCACTCATCTTCTTACCCTTTTCAACTAACTTGCTTCTCGGGTCCCACGGTGGGCGCCAAAATGTTCTTGCAAGGGCCTAGAAGCAAACTTCTTCTTCCTTGATTGATTGACTTCTCGGTCTTCTTTCTCAGTGCGAGCTCTCGGTCTGGGCTTTCGACTTTAGGCTTTGATGAACATATATTTATTCACACTCAATAGCTTTAATCATGGATTATTGAACTATAATAATAAATAAATTCATTGTTTTAATTCAGATTCCTATAATTGGGTTTATTTGGGCCTTAACTATTATTTTTGTTAATTTTGTGTTTTTAGAGTAAATTATCAGGAGGAAGCATCTACCTTTGTGAATGGGCCAAATATGAAAAAGTCCAAGTTGCTTCTTGAACCAAAACAAAAAACAAATTTTGAGGAGAAGAAAGAGAAAATAAAATCTACAATATCTCAGAAACAGAATTGGAAGCAAATATTCTGCAAAATACAAGAATTATGGAAAATTGGAAACTTGGAAACTATTAACAAAATATAAAATACAATATTTTTCCAAGATCCTTGGAGCAAAAAAACCTATAAAAGGACACAAGCATCAAAGAGAAGAGAGAGAGCTTCATAGGGTTTTCTTAGTTTCTTTTATTCTTTGTAATTCTTTTGTTTTGCCTCCGCATGGAAGGCTAAACATTTTTTGTTGATTCCTTTGCAATTTCCCATTGAGTTATGAGGTTTTGGTTAATAAAAGTTTCGATTTTTAATTCTATATAGTAGTTGTTTTAATAGTCTAATATCCTGAAAAACTGGTTTTTGTGAGAGGTTGTACTTGAACGAATGATTGAGAGTCTTCCTTATCTTAAACTTTGATTTCTTAGTTAGTTCGCACTCTTCTAATTAATTTCTTGGACACATGATTCAAGGGAAATGAGATAAGCATTCCCATGGATTATACACATAGAGCAAAATGGGTATTGATTAAACCAGTAGACGCATGTTTTACTAGTGAGTTTCAATTGAGTTAGATTGACACGTGTTCAATTTAGTTTAGTTCTGTTGGAGGATTGAGAAATGAATAATCTTTAGAGAACCTGTGAGGAATTCAATGATGAAAAAACTTGGGGATCAACCGCTTTTTTATTCTTTATTTTAATCTCTTTTACACAACTATCTCAACCCCTTTTTATTATTGTTGTTATTGCTAACTTTTATTCTTGTAGATAGAATTCTAAACATTGATTTATTGATTTACGACTTAGGGTCATTTGACCACAACTATACTATCATCTCTCTAGTGTTAGACAAGTCTACGCTAGAATCATATTAATTTGACAGCAAAACGACAACTATCAAATTTGCTACTCTTCTATTTTGGGCTTGAGCTTGGATATGATTTGATGACTCTCGCTTCCCTGGGTCTAGGTCAACGGGATCTCTCGGTTCTCGATCTCAATCTCCTCTCACAGGTGGGTGTGTGTACCTGCAAGGTGCTCCGATGCTAAAGTCAGAATTAGTACTAGTTAATCATTAGATAAATTCACTCTACTTACCTTTTGGATTGGTCATCTATTTATAATACTCTATTATTGGACTCAGAACCTGTTTTGAACCTTTTCTTTTTGCATTTAATATTTATTAAACACACACTACACATTTAAACCTATTTTGTATACTTTACTACAGTTGTTAATTTAATATTATTTATTTATTTTTTATCTTTTACTCTATCTTTTGGTTATTCATTCAAGATTATCCATACATGATTAAATTCTATATAAACATATACCAACCAATCACAATACTCATAATATTATCTCTCATTCGAAATGTGATTTTATTTGATAATTATTTAAAATCTTTCAATTCACTCTATAAATTTCTCTAATTTCAGTCTACATGTCCAAAAATTAATTTTAACTTAGTCAATATAGCAACTAATTATTTTTTTCTATAAAATTAGTTTTTATTTAATGATTTTATTGTAATGAATGTTTTATTTTTGAAATTCATTTTATTGAAAAATATATATATAAAATATTTAAATTAGGTTTTGAAATCACGAAAATTTTGAAATGCAGAAATTATAAAATTTCCAACTTAAAACTTCTATTGTGAAAAGGCTTTAAACGAAATTACTCAATTTTATTGAGTTTCTTTTATAAATTGATAAAATATATTTTAATAATAATTAAATATTACAAAATATATTTAGTTAGCTTTCTAGCCATATATAATTTATAATTTATCGATTTCATTTTACATTTTAAATGAATATTTTTAAGATAATAATAATATAATAATTAAAAAATTACATGTAAATAATAAAAAATATTTATGTTTTGTTTGGATTAGAGAGTAAAATTGAGGGAATGAATTTCAGATGATTTGAAGGAAAATTGTGAAGAAGATGAGATTGTTTTATGTCAGAATAAATATTTGCTAAAAATTTATTGAAGTTTGTGTTGTTGTTATTGAAACTATATTTTTTTTAATTGATAAAAATATAAGTTTACAAATTTGTTCTTATATTTTAAAATTATTAAAAAATTAATTTGATTTATTCATCTATAAATGATAATTGTTTTAAATTAAAACATTATTTTCGGTAATTATTTCCAATAAAATTTAGTAATTTGCAATTAAAAGATTATCCCCATACCTATTGCATATTTTGTTGCACCCAAATTAATAATACTCTTTCGAAATTATACTTATGTTAACAATTTAGTTTTGTTCCAAAACTATAATTATATTATAAATTCAAAATAACATTTATAAGTTTTTTCAATTATATCCTTATTTATATTATATCTATCAAAATGAGTTTTAAAAATATTTCTTGCAGTTAAATATAAACAAATTTTAATTTTCTAAACTCTACTTAATATTATTATTTCAAAAATATTTATATCTACAAACCTAATTACCATTATCAATCAATAATTTCATATTACTTTATGAAAAATACACCTTATTCAACAAAAATAAACATTATATATATACATAAAAAAATAAAAAGTGTAATGATCGATACCGGACAAGCTAGTCTCTGCTTGAGTGACCGACCATCCAAGTTAAAGGACACCTCAAGAATAAATGATAGTAACAACAGTTCCAATAACACTTAACGAGTCATAATTTGTATCCCAAACGCGAAAAGTATCTCTGACAAATCAGCTACAAACTGATTAACTGATAGATGAGACAAATATTATTCAGATATTCCAACATACCTATATATCAATATACCTCCCTATTAAACAGAGGGATCATGATGCACATCAGAGAATAACTGGAATCCGACCCATCATAACAAAGACCCATGACCAACACTATATAAAAACCCTTTGCGGAGGTGTAATGTACGTTTTTATCAATTACCAATATACACTCTTTACATAGAGTATTTACTTAATCGTTAAAGTACCTTTTTTCAGTTAACCCTGACCAAGCATCAACATGAAGGAGACTCGAAGGAAGGAACTAGAAAAGTATCGACACGTAAACAATTATACCAGTAGTCTTATATACCATTTAGTTCTTCTTTGCCTATACAGTTACAAAAGCAAAATAAATAAAATATTCATTCTTCCAAACCAAATAAACCCATGTATACATAAAACATAAAAAAAAAATAAACATTGATTATGATTGGCAAAAGTCGATTTCCAGATAAAAAAAAGGTAATATCCCTACAAATTGTCTTAAAAAACTGATTATATCTTTCTTGATAATTGATTCCCAAATCAAAGTCTGAGAATTAATTTTCCCTCGTCAACATGAATAGTCTAAACATTCAAATTTAAGCAGAGAGTTGTTACTTAAAATGAGATGATTAAGAATTCACTCTCGAAAGCAAACCACCACCGACAACTAGAAAAACTATCACCTCACGAGCTTTTCAGCTAGATAAGTGTATTTTTCTACAATCACTACACAAGGAAAAAAACCTCTCCTATTTCCTTATCTTTCCACACTCTTAATTTCTTACAATCAATTGATATAAACAACTCTTTCCTATAATTCATCGACATGAACTATTTTCACCCGAAAGCAAACAGACCATTGACGAAGACATTGAAAATAAACACCTTAATCTCTAGAATCTCTCAACAAGAGAAAACTTTTATTAACCCAATAAAGTTTGTTTGGACTATCAATTCATGTACAGCAGAAAGGTCACTTTCATCCCTTCTTTCTTTGTTTCAACATTTATGTCTCAGCTTAATCTCTAGGCACTGTGTGAGAAAAGAAGAAAGAGAAATTTACATCTTTCTGTACTTGGCAAAGGGTGTGTAAATTATAAATTAAAAAAAAAAAGCATTAAAAAGCTAGAATCAATAAATATTTTATTTATAATAAGTTGATTAATTATTAAAATTAGTGATCCCACTAAAGTTTTGTGCACATGTAGCTGTTGGGATATAACATGGTTTATTACTGGTTTAAAGAGACAAAGAAATATACGTATACATTATATCATTGAGAAGACACGTGCATTACATAAATAGTTAATTATTAATATATACCATTAAACATTAAAAGTGACAAATTTAAATTTTAAAAAGATAAATACAAAGAAAAAAAATTAGAGAATTAAAATTAAAACTTACTAGCTTTAAACTATTAAAAAACATTTAATTATTAAAAGAAATTAATGATAAACTTCTTTAGAAACTAAAGCTAAGAATAATTTACTAATATTATCTTATTTTAATGTTAAAACAAAATCGTTATAAGGTTATTACTTTAAAGCAAACAAATATTTTAATTCATCAAACTTTATTTTTGAAATAAATTAGTAATTAATAATGATATAATTTTTCTAAAATTTTATACTGATTAAAAATAAGATAAAATTATAATTATGAATAATAAAAATTTTATTCTTAGTAAAGTTTAAGTTAAAATTGAAGTATATTTTCTATTATAATATCAGATTTTATTATAGTTAAATTTATTAAAATAGTTATTTATAAATATCTAATTTTAAATTTGAGAGGTTTATTTCTAAAGGTAAATTGAAAATCCTATTAAAGATAAAAAAACATAATTTATGTTTGATGTGAGGATGATTGCATGAAGTTGTTAGTATATGATTGGAGTGAAGTGACTAGTGGCATCTGATGAGGCAGAGAGATACACAAAGTGGTTGAGAGAATTAAAATGTGTAATTAAATTGGAATCTAATAGTGGCAGTTACCTAGTTATTTCTACATGGTACGGAACGAAGATGAGCCATGTTGTGCTGTCTTAGGGATAAGTGGGCCGTTTTTTATAAATACTCCCAAACAGCTTCCGCGGACTCGGACACTATGGTCAACAACTATATACAAAAACATGCTTTGTTTTATATCTACTTAATCTTCAATTTTACCATTTGTAAATATTATTTTTATTACTTCTCCACTCAATTTTTTTTTTTTTTTATATTTTCAAATCATCTATATCTTCTAAAAATATATAAATATATGGACGGTTTCTTTTTATTAGTTATAAAAATATATATTATTTGTTGCGTTATTTTTATTACAACTCTTTCTAATAACTATAAATATATAATTATATAATATTTTTATTTAAAATTAATCACATAATATTTAGATATGATTATATAATACAATAAACCGTTTTCAAAATCATTTTCTTAAAACGACATTATTTAAACTGATGAAAAGGCATATGCTTGTCTTAATATTTTTTATTTATGATATTTTATTTTAGTAAATTAAATATTTATATTAATTTTTAATTTAATAAGTTTACCTAAATATAATATTTAGATCATTATATTTTAATTTGATATATGTAATTTTTAATTTGATTAAAAAATGTGATATAGATTATAAAGAGAAAGAAACATAATTATATTATAGAATAATTGAAAAATGTGTATTTATTTATTGTAGATAAGTAATTCATATTAATTCTATTCCTTTTCTTTCTCTTTACGATTAGGCTACTTACTTAATATAGTTATGTTATTTAAAATTTCTAATTTTAAAATATAAATTATACACAAAATTAAAGAATCTCTTGTTATATATGGAACAAAAAGTGTTATATATATAAAAAATTTTATGATACTCCTATTTATACTATTGTAGAAAGATGTTTAGATTATGATTTTTAAAATTGTTAGGCGAAAATTTTAAAATTTAATTTTTACTGATGTTGTTTAAAGTAATTTAATATAGACGACGACTTAAGTTATCGTCTATATTTTCAACTGAAGCTCACCAGTAAAGCATGCGTCTACCGGTTTAATCAATACCCACTTTGTTCCATGCGTATACTCCATGGGAATGCTTATCTCCTCTATCTTGAATCATGCACCCAAGAAATTAATTAGAACTATACGAACTAACTAAGAAACCAAAGTTTAAGAAAAGGAAGACTCTCAATCATGCGTTCAAGTACAACCTCTCACAAAAACTAGTTTTCCAGGAGATTAGACAATAAAAATAACTGCTATAGAGAATTAAAAATAGAAACTTTTATTGATCAAAACCTCAGAACTCAATGGGGAATCACAAAGGAATCAACCAAAAGGTTTAGCTTTCCATGCGGAGGCAAAAGAATTACAAAT
>Ga0123342_1003172_pt1 | contig 26655 bp, 7 predicted proteins | sample Turbeawhitnodule_FD_89960 | JGI IMG/M metagenome (GOLD analysis project Ga0123342, IMG submission 89960) | Root nodule microbial communities of legume samples collected from Mexico - Turtle bean Mexico white nodule | ecosystem: Host-associated > Plants > Roots > Nodule | place: Mexico: Nepantla...
CCTAACTTGAAAGCTTTGCCGCCAATCTCCCTTTCTAGGATGTTGGTAGCGGGTTGCTCCCTATCATCATCATTGGCGAGCACCGCTTCTTCTACGGGCGCCGCCTCCTCCCCGTGCGCTTCCCCCATTGGCGCATCTGCTTTGGGCGTCGCCCTTTCTGCTATGGCCTCTTCGGGGGTCTGCCTAGCGGGCGTCGCCTCGATCAATTTCCCTTATACTTCAACTAGGAATTTGTACTAGTACATTCAATAGTCTTGCATAGTTTAGGAATTAAGACTAAAAATAATTTAAATATATCTTTTACCCTTAATTCTTTATGGTGTCTTTTACAAACAAAATTGTAATGCATATTTGAATTCCAAAACAAATTGTGTGGTGGTAATTAATCTTAATAATATTATCTTAATAAACTTGAAGTTGAAACAATAGTATTATCGATAAATATTAACAAAAATTTCAAAGATAGATCCTCATTTACTTATTCAACTGAGAAACTTATTCAATATGTTCATAGAAATATTTTATCAAATATACTGATAGTTATTGTTTTACATGTTACCAAAAAAAAACTTTATAATAGTCACATATTTATCACATTCAGCCAAATTGTATATGTTTGCCTTGCTCACATACAATTTGAATAAATAATCTTACCTTAAAAAAATTATTGTACACAAGAAGAAGGGAAGGATTTGCATCCAATCACCATGAAAACATTAATCATGATTATTTACTACACATTAATAAAAAAATAGAAAATAATAATAAAAAAGAGTTTTCCAAAATAAAAAATAGGATTCATATAATGGGACACATTCAATTGTAACATTAATCACGATGTTATCACACTTAATTGTAACATTTGGAATATATAGCATTGGATGATATTAACATATTCAATCCATATGGTAATATAGTTCATCTCAAATATGATTTAATACATTTAATTTTCAAAAACTTCTTTCAGCAATTACAACAATGGGACACAATGTTAATTTTTTTTTAATCAACAAATATAATAAATAAATTGTATTTTATTATATTGTAATTTTATTCCCTCCACAGGTGCTCTACAAATATTAAGACGTTCCAAACATAACCTAATTTAGTATTTTTAACAATGTATTAACTTCATTTTATTAGTATTTCTTTCATTGCATTAATTCTGAAAACATACAAAGACCATGAATGTGCGAATGGTTATCAAAACTCATAATATTTTCAAGATATAGACAATATTTCTGTTGAAAAAATCAGAACTATTTTTCTTTTTGTTAATAAATTGATACTTGCAAAAATAATAAGTAGATGAAAGAAAAATATAGTAAAATAAAATAATGATACTCACAATTTTTTAATTTTTTAATGTGAAAAACTTTCTCAACTTGAAAAATAAAAACTCACGAGACCTAGTCTAAAAAATGTCTCAATTATAAATTAGAATTACAATATTTGTTTTTCTCACTCTTAAGATGACATCTAATCTCACAAAAAAAAAGGATGTAATATCATGTCTTTCTATCCTTTCACTAAGATTCTAATATCAATTCTTACATTTATTTTTTATGTTACTCTTCTCACTTGCTTGTTTGTTTCTCTTCATTTTATATAGATAAAGAGAGAAGTGCTTCTTCATGTAAAGAAAATGGATAATTATTGTTTGTTATATTTTCAAGATACCTTGAAAAAATTATCTTCAACTTTTCGGATTGAACTTCATAGTATTCAATAAATATATAATTCCAAAACTTTGGAATGATCATCATTGAATATATTCAATAGATCAATTATCAAAATTCATTGGCCATGGTCTCCATTAAATTAAAAAGAAATTTCCAACAATTTTTTTTCAATTCATCTTTACCTTAAGTATAAAATTATTTTAATTATGTAAAAAACCAAACTTGTTTTTATATTCTATAAATTATTCGAATAAATTCTTAATAGAAGAAATATACTGATATAATATAAACGTAAAAAAACATTAGTTTATCAATTATCACTTTTCTCGTGTGTAGTCTATAAAACAACTATACAAGGTATAGAAACAAGTACGTAATTAAAACGGTAGGAGAAGAAGGATATAAAATGTTTAAAATATAAATCTTGTAAAATATTGGACCTTATTTTAAAATGATTATTTCTTAAATATTTTATATAAATAAAATTATTAAAAAAATCTTGTAAATTTTTAGAACATTAAACAATTATTTTTTTTCTAATTAAATTTATGGTCTTGAGTTAAGATTTACAATCGTGTTTCACATGCATTAAGGATAGGTAGATGATAAAAAGAGAAAAAAAAAAATCAAACCTAAACTCATTCTTTTATTCCAGTTTTTGGTAATTAACTGCACTATCATAAGAAAATTCGTGATTAGGTAATGGATGTGAGTTCATGTATGACCAGGGCCACGACAACATCTCACAATAATGCTGTATGAAAAATAAATTAGAAGTGTTTATTAGGTTGGATAATCTAATCACTCAATGTGATCAAAACAGTTTAAGTTCAATTTGTTTTCCATTAAATAACATTGGATTGAATTGAATTATGTAAGTTTTGAACTCGTTGGTATATCTAACTCAATATCATTTCAACATATAGCATGAACACAATTGATAGATTTATTATTGCATTTGGTCATGTAATAGTATCTGAGAAAGAAAAAGACATAATAATTTTAGTAATACCTTGTGTAGTGCCTTCCTTTTGTTTTTGCTTTTATTTTTATTTTCATCAATCTAATAACAAGACATTGTTAATGAGATATCTTTTCGAATTTCTTAAATTATGTTATTTTATTTAGCACATATATTTGTTGTTTTCTTTTTAAATTATACATATATCATCTTCAAATTATTAAAATATTATATTTACACTTAATGATAAGTGAATTTCTCAGACAAAGGACGATAATTATCAATTTTATAATTACGAGATTGCCTTAGACTAATATGTTGTGATGTTGCGGAGTGAAAATTGTGAAACGTTTTAATTATTATTGTCTTAATTATTATTGTCTAAGAAGTGATTCATCGTTTGATATGATATTATAGATATATTATCATTATACTTGACAAATTGAAAAATATCTAAAAAATTATTAATAATAAGATGATGTATCTAGACTATAAAAAGGAGAGATACACATCCAAGAGGGGTGCACAAAGATATGAAAGGGAGACTAGGAAAGAAAAGGGGGGACTTTGGCTTAAGATCCTAATATTCTTGGATCAAAACAATAAGTGATATGGTTACAATAACAAAAAAATTTGGAGAGACAAGTAAAATTTGAAAAAATATCATTATTTATGTTAAAAATAACTTAAAAGATTGATAGTGAAAGTGTTTAGAGGTATGTTTAAAAATGGATATAACTTGAATGAAGAAATAATGAATTTGTGTATATCATGTTAAAAAAAAGAGAGTATTATTTTGTTATAATATAATAACTTCAATCGACTAAAAGTTAAAAATATTGTTAAAATCATGTACCTAAATATCTTACAGAAATTTATATATAAAAAAGTTGTTGATTTTGTTATAATATTACTAGGCATGAGATAGATAATAGTTTTTCATTATTAGAATGATTGTTATAAGATATAATACACTATGATTTTTTACATATTGTGTTTTATCCTGTGACTTTTATATGGTTGGAATGATTAATATTAAATTTTATTACTCAATCAACAAAAATCTGAGTTTAGTCATACTAAATTAGTTGATTAATTTGTTTTCAAAAGATCCCATCCTAATTCATTGGAAACAAACTAAAACTGTACTTCATCTAGTAGTATATAATATTAGTATAACCACTCAACAAAAATACTAAAATATAAATTAAAATTAAATATATTTGATATGTATTATTATAAATTATTTTTTTTGACAAAAAATATTTTCACATATTTTTTTACTATAAATATTTAAAAGATTTTTTTTATAAATGTTTAAGTGATTTAAAATTTGGATTAATGATAAAATCAATTTTATATGAAATGTTTAAGAAATCTAAAGTTTGAATTACTGAAAAAAAATTATTTTATGTAAAAATATTAAAAAATATATTTCACCCAAATATTTATTAGGAGAAATGATAAGATGTATAAAATGATGAGGATGAATAAGTGAACAGGATCAGGTGATTGTGCAGGAAAAAGAAAAAGATGACGTATCATAAAGCGACTTTGTTTGTCCTTTTTTACCACAACCTATTTAATATTTATCTATTTATAGTTCATTTTGAAAACTCTGCACTCTGCTGCTCATTTCTCACGTTTTTTTCATACTAGCATTTTTGGAAATTCAATTTATCACTTTCCATTTATTATTGACTGGTCAATTGAACTTTTGCATAAGAATTGTCAAAATCATGTAAATTTATTTACATTTACATAAAAAAAATTTAATAATCACTGTATATATTCTTATTAAATAAGGAGAACATTAAATAAATGTAACCATATATTTAATATCTAAAACATACAAATATTAATAAATTACGTTTCATTATTTGTCTACTTAAAAACGATTAGTAATAATCTTTATATATATATATGAAATATTTAAATCTTGAGTATAATTTTTTTTATTTAAAAAAATATTGATGAACCGACTCAAAATAAATTAAAAAATTTAAGAAAGAATTAGTTAAATAATAAGAAAGTTAATATTAAAAATATATAATAATATACTATTTTAGTTTTTTAAATGAAAATTAATCTAAAATATTCATTTTTTTATAAGACATGCATACTTGGTTAAAAATGTTGCTATATATTAATTTGAAATTTCAATTTAAATATAATAGCAAATTTTATCTAGGAATCTCTAAAATCTATGTTTCATTTTGATTTTTAATGTTATAAATTTGTGATATTATGTTTATAATATTTTTATGTGTTATTTAATGATTCTAATAATTGTAACAATATTAATTGAAGTGCAATTTTAAAAATATAAGTTATTATTATTATTATCACTATTATTTATAATAAGAAAATAATTAAAAATTAGATAAAAATAAACACAATTGAAAAATGGTAACTAATAATTTTTTTTAAAATGAATAAATAAATATATTTATTTTTTTAACAAAATAAAATAATAAATGATTAATGTTAATTACAAAAGTATAAAAAAATAACATTACTTCAAAATAAATACTTCCCATAATTATAGAAGCTTTCAAAATTGAAAAAAATACTCAATAAAAATAAAGTTAAATATTATTATTATTTTTAATATTTTATGTTTTGGTGTTTTGACATGTTTTGTTGTTACTAAATTAAGTTTCCACAGACAACTTGATCTTTTATTTATTTTAATAAACTTATTTTCATATTGTTTTAACTAAAGAATGGGGTGTTCCTTAGTGACTTTGATGTTGACATTGTCAAGTTAGTAAAAAGTCTTCCTTTTACTTTGGATTTTTGGGTTGTTAATTCTTTCTATGAAGAAAAACAAAACCCTCTTGCAAGTTGACCACAGTAAAGAGTAGAAAACTTCAAGCATTTTTGTGTGTGTGTATTGTTCTGTGTTTATGTTCTTACTTTTATCTGTGATATGATTTTGTTAATGGTTATTGGAGTATGAGATGCATGTGATTCCATGATGGATACCTCACCCAGAATTGCCCTCATTACAACCACCAACACCAATCCTTGAGAGGAAGAGAACACAAACCTTGAATAAAGAAATTGAGAAAACCTAAAATTGAATTTGGAGATTACAATTGCAGAGAAAAGGAAGAAAGCCAAACTACTACATTCCTATTCATAACAAAAATTAAATCAAGATCCATATTAATACAATGTGTGGACTAGGTGTAGAAGCCAACAAAAAAAGAGAGCATAATAACATGAAGAATGAAAAGTAATATTTAACCTAAAATAAGAGCTGCATCTGAAATTAATTACATTGTTTGGTAAACTTAACAATGAAGCTGAGTTTTTATTATGTTAATAAATATATTGGTATTGGTTTGGTGATGTGAGTGGGGGAGCGAGGTGGCTACTGATTCCAAAACTCTTTTGTATTGGGTGTGTGTCTGCTGTGTATTTGCCTAAGTTTGAACGCACTTTTGATACGACCACTTTCTCCGCCACAAAGAAAATAGAAAAAGGAGAAGAAAAGCGAATCCCTGCGTGTGGTGTTTGTGTGTGATCGGAATTGGAATTGCTCTGCATCTGGACTCCGTCGATCCATCTCCAAGATGAGCAACGGGGAGCTCCTCAACATCGAACCTCTGGAACTCAAGTTCGCCTGTCAGTTTCCCTTCAACTCCCTCTCTTTCTCTTCTCCTAGGGTTTTCCTCACACTTCTCTCATTTCTCCTTCATTCTTCTTGCTTTAGTTGAACTCAAGAAGCAGATCTCATGTTCTCTTCAGTTGTCTAATAAGACCGATGCCTATGTCGCCTTCAAGGTAACGCTTCAATTTCGCCTTCCTTTTCCTAATTAGTTTCGAGAGTGGTTCCGTCGTCGTTTTTTTGTTTTTGCTTCTATTGTGAGATCTGCTGCTTTTGATTGCGGCCGGTGAAATCGTAGTTTTGCGTAATGTAGGATTTAAGCCCTACGTTTTGCACTGTTCCTTTGATGACTGCGTGAAATTTGTGTGTTTATGTTTGGATTTTGGTTTTGTTTCTCAGGTCAAAACAACCAATCCGAAGAAGTATTGTGTTCGTCCGAACACCGGAATTGTCTTGCCACGATCTACATGTGATGTTATGGGTACTGATATGATTATTTTGAATGCGAATTGCTACCTTTTGTTTTGTTATGCTTTATGGCCGAGTAATGAATTGGGAACTCTTTTTTTTTTTTTTTGCATAAATGGAAGTTACCATGCAAGCACAAAGAGAGGCTCCGACTGATATGCAATGCAAGGATAAGTTTCTTCTTCAGAGCGTAAAAACTTTTGATGGTGCCAGTCCGAAGGACATCACTGCAGAAATGGTATTTGTGTTGTGCTAGTTGCTTTTGCATTTCCATTTCACACTTTTTGTTACCTGGAATTACAAGATTTATTGTGCTGTTGGGATTGGCTAGTTCAACAAGGAGGCGGGTCATGTGGTTGAGGAGAGCAAATTGAGAGTGCTGTATCTTCCTCCTCAACAACCACCGTCTCCAGTACCAGAAGGTTCTGAAGAAGGATCCTCACCTAGAGGTTCTGTTTCAGAGAATGGAAATGGCAACGGTTCTGACTTCACACAAGTGGGTTCTTGATTTATTCTGTTTTCCTTTTCCCCTAAATTTCTGAGGATATCAATTGGAATGCCTTTTCTTATTGTGTATCTCAGGTAGCGAGAGGATTTACTGAGCGACCTGAGGCTCAAGAAAAATCTTCAGAGGTAAATTAGAAAGACTTTTCCTTTTTTTTGGTAAATATATGCAATTGAGTTATTAAGAAAAAACCTTATGATCTCACCTGGAGAATATCAATTGGATGTTAATTTCAATGCCAAGAGTTGTGTCCAAGTGTTTGCAATGTCTGATTTTTTCAATTGGAGGTTTTGACAGTAACAGTAAGTAAATAAAGGCTTTCGGAGATTTCTTGCTCTTACATAAACTCATTGCTTGTAAAGTCTTCTTTTCTTACTTAAAGCTATTCACAATTTTTGTTGATATTGAACTTCCAAGCAAATCATATGATATGAAGGAACATATATACATACTCATGTTGATGCTGATTGCTTCTCTGTAGAGATGGTTTTGAGAAACAAAACTTTCTAAAAGTGATGTATGTGTGATGTTTAAGTCAATTTTTTATATAATATATATGCATTTTGAATCCATTACAGGGTGGATCCATTGTATTCAAACGCTTCTTTTTGGTTCATGTGCTGTAAATTCGGCCCAGTTTATAACTTCTAAAGTTTGTATTGTTAGACAACTTTATTTTGATTATAGTTGCTTGTTTACAGGCTAGAGCTCTTATCTCAAGACTGACTGAAGAAAAGAATAATGCAATTGAACAAAATAGCAAGCTCCGCCAGGAACTGGTGAGGATTTACAGTATTTGGTAGATAATTAAATTTACTCATTTGTGTAATCTATATTTATTTTCCTTTTGATGATGGAGGAACTTAATCTTAAATGATGAGAATGATAGTGCTTCTGATTCTGGCAGTTGCCTTTCATACGTATTTTTATTGTCTTGTCTCTGAAATATCATCAAATATTCTAGCTATTTATTTCAAAACCCTGCTTGAACCAAAAGGTGACTGAAAACAGATGTTCTGTGTTCCACAGTGTTTGTGAGTTTTGATTATTTGGTGTATGGAAAGATGATGAACTCGGATTTTCTGAATCAGCTCGTGAGTTTAGTTTTTTGAACATCTGTGATGGATATGATTGATATTTGTGTTTCATAACTTTACACATTAATTCCATAGCAAAGATACTTTAACTTAGGTTGTTTATAGCTGTTTTTTTTTCCTCTCCTCTGCAATGATCTGCTAAGAAAACAACTCTTCCTGTCAATTACTTTCCTGCCACTTTATGTGGAAACAACAGTCTTCCTGGATTTTAGCCTGAATTATGACCGTGTGTGTTTCTGTTGTGGATAACTGAGTATGATTTCATTACAATTAAAGCAAGTACCTTTTTATGTGCCGTCACTATTGTATTTGATCTTCTTTATATGTTACTGTTAGCTTTGGACGTAAGGAAACACTTAATGCAATGATTTTACTGCTTGTAGGATCTACTGAAGCGGGAAAGCAATAAAAGTCGTGGTGGAGTCTCATATGTCATTGTCGTATTAATTGGCTTGCTTGGCATAATAATGGGGTATCTCTTGAAGAAGACCTAAGCATTTCTGTGCTTCATTTGATCGTAGTTTCTTTGTTCCTGACTATTCAAGCAATTATGAGGAAAGTTAAAATAGATTAATTCTGCAGATGTTGATTTTTCTTTTTATTTTTCCTGTTTCTTTTCCTTTTTTTTGGGGGTGGATAGCATTTTGGGAGTAGAAAACATTAGGGAAGTTGTGGGTCTATGGTTACTCTGATTGTGAACTGACTCATACTTTCGGTAGCATGCATTCTTTTTGTAACTTAAAAGAAGGGAAGCTACTTGTTTCTTCCTTTGTGGTTCATCTAGTGACTAAATGATAATGTCAAGTTGTCCGTGATGACCACGAATAACATCAATCTTCATGGATTCTATCGTCGTTTCATGTCAGTAGGATTACAGCATGTTGGTCATAACTCTAATTAAAAAGGATCAGTAATGTCCTTAAAAACCATCTTCATCCTTAAGAGCACGTGTCCGCATGTCACTAGGTTAGTCAACAGCTGAATGAGCTGAAAAAACTAATTTCAGTTTTAAAATGGGTTGAAATTGAGTTTTTACACACTTAACTTTTTAGTTTGAGTTACCATAATACTTTTATGTTATATAATGGATCATGTGTCTTTCCGACTATGTTTTTTAGAGCATAATCAATTATACTATGTGATAATTGAGTATGATTGCATCAATGGATCATAAATAGTACCAAATTCTCGTCTAGTCAAAGTAATATGTGCAAACAAAAAAACACTACAGGGAATTTATCTAACTAACTAAATGCATATATTCTAAACAATGGAGTCTTGTAAATAAAACAACCACTTAAGTTTCGTTCTTACAAAAATGGATTTCAAAAAATAGATTAAGAGAGTTTTGAGATGGAGAAGAGATGACTTTGAACCAAATTTTGTAGTGTTGATAAGGAGAGAACACATGTAAAAAAAAATCTTTAACTCCAATACTGTCACTAAGAATATAAAATATTTGTGAGGTGAGGATAAGATAGTAGAAGGAGTAATAATATCCTTTTTCATATAGACCTCACATATTTATAGATATTTTTATTGAGAAACATTAAATAGCTACTAATGAGATATAAATAAGTTTTCTAATAATAATCTATAATAGCTATGATGTGAATGTATCTACTTGACATTGGAGTATGTAGAAATGTATTTTGGAGTTTATTGACACCATACTCCTTCACACCTTTAGTAGCCTCCAACAACGATGACCACCATGAAGAGAAGTGTAACCAAGCTTTAACAATATCATCTCAACACAACAATGCAAGAAAGGAAGACAAACAAACAAATTAAACTTCAACAATGTCACTCGAAAACAGCGCAACAAAAAATGCAAAAAATGGGAACAAATCTACATGATCATGGGTTTATATTGTGCTTATCCAACGACTCTTAGAGTTTGTGTGTTCAAGTCTTTATTGTGCCTTAATGACTTTTGACATAAGTAGCTTAGTCTTATAACCATCGCGTAATGTACAATGGAATCTGATTACGTGCATGTTCAAAAAGTCCAGTATGTAATGTTATTGTCTGCTCAGTTTCAAGTTGAAAACAATTCTTAGGGCATGGTGTTTTCAATATAAGGGCAAAGTGATCATTCATGCAATACCACATGTGTTTCTTAGTTTTTCGCAACACATTTGAGTGAATCAGATTAGGTGGTGGATCCCATAATCTCTCCATTTCCCTCTTCACCTTTTTTTTTCATACACACATGACCAGTAACAAATAACAATTGTTCATGTGTCCTCTTCGAAAATATTAGGGTAAATAATCTATTAAATATAACAAGTATTGACATTTATTACCTATGTAATTGAATACATGTTTAGTCATTAGTATTTATCATGTATTTTATTAAAAAAAATAATTTTATTAAAAAAGTTCCTACGGGAAATGAACTCAAAGAATGCAACTCGTTGTGAGGACTAAGTATTTCTTGGAAAACGAGTTTTTGGTTGGTCTCCTTTGAGATGGGAAAGTTCATCTGCAAAAAACTTTTCAATGCTTAAGTCAGTAGAAACACAGAGATAATATGTTCTTTAGTTGTAATATAAGAATTTAAGAGTATGAGATAGAATGAATCTGTACTTTCTAGAGAGTGAATATTTATAGGTTGGTCAGGTGGTGTCTGAGTGGACTAGTCATGTAATCGCTATTTATTCCCTAATTAGTCATTCCTCCCTTAAAGCTCATTGATTAGGAAATTTTCTTCTTGATTGCCTTTTAGACAAATAAAGGCTCGATTACAAACTCAGATATCGTGTGTCCGACCTCAAATCTTGCAGTTACACATTCATTGTTCCGACCTCAAGTCCAAAAGATAACATCGCTAGGGTTAATCACCACATCTAAGGTATTGTCTACTTTGGAGGTTGGAATAGTGACGTTGTCTGTGGGGACGAAAATGTGTTCCAAGCCCTCAACTAGGGGGAATCCACTTCCTTATACCTCGATAGGAGGGCTTGTTCCAGTACTATCAATATACTCTTTCTCCTCCAACCCACCTAGTTGAGGGCAAAACAAAATGACATCCAAAATCATGACGGAGCATGACATTCAAAACAGAATGCGATGATTGACCCTAACGATACTATTTCTAAAAAAAGGAGAACAATTTATCATTAAGTTTGACTTAATCTTTTACCCTTTGTTTTTGTTTATAAAATTGATTTTTTTGTTATGTTAATCTTTATTGTAGTGAACCGATTAATTATCCAAATTATTATAATCCACAGTTCTATATTTTACATTTCCGCTATTTACATGGATTTTTTTTATCATTTTATATTAAACCATGGTAATTATCTCAAGTAAACACTCGAAAACCATCTTTAGGTCACTTGTGATTGAGCATGTAACTAGGTTAGTCAACAGTTGAATGAGCTGAAAAACTAAATTCATTAAACTTAGTTTGAGTTACCATAATACTTCTTTATTTGTATATGATTATATCAAATTTTAGTTATATATGCAATAAAAAAAATTGAGAGGCAAATTATTTTTTGCAAAAAAAAAATTATATTAAGTTTTGAATTTGGACCACTCCTTGAGAAACAGAAAGTGCATATGATTCTATTATGAACTCAATTTTATAATGGTTAGTGTCTCCGTTCTCTGTAGCAGTCTTCTTATGCTTCTTCTTAAAATATCAAAGAAATTTCCTATAGTAATGGTAAGAGACTACAAAATCCTTGTTGAAGTTATTTTAAATTTTCGATTGGTTGTGTTTAGGAGAGAACATGATTGTATTAGGGAAAATAGGTTGAAGTATTTTCTTTCTGCACAAAAACGTTTAAAGTGGTGAAAAAAAATAAAGGAATGAATTGGTAGCAACATGAAGTAGCATAGATTTGAATGGTTTTGCGGCATCTTGTGATTGAATAATTTGTTGTAGCTAAGACATGGTTATGTTAGATTAATGTTAGTGAGAGTGAGCTAAACAAGCAGAGAGGGACTTGGGTTCATCATTCGCACTCTGAAGAAGGTTGCTTCTTCTAATGCTTTCGTTCTGCAAATTGCAATTTGCTATGAAATCTCCCTTTATAGTTACTTCTCTCTTCTGCACATCCACACTGTATTCTGTCAACCCTGCATATAAATTCTTCTACTTTTGCAACATCATCACACTTCACTCATTCAAATAAATTAGCTTAATGATACAAAAGTACCAACCTCTCTATTTTTTTTCTTTCTTTTTGGCAAAATAAGTCATTAATTAATAAAATAAATAAAATTTTAAAAAATTATTGAGATGGATAAATCGTGCACGACCTTATTATAAATAAGTTGTGTCAGACATAATTTCAAACTAACTAGATTTAAATTGAAGTAAGTTGTGTTAAAATGGTGTCTCAATATTAATTAATATCTAATTATAGTGAAATTGTGTTAAGAGGACACGATTGATTTATTTCGATAATTTTTTAAAATTTTATCTAATGATAATTAATCTATAAATATTTTAGTTTTTTTTAAAAAAATAATTTTTGTGAGGCCTTATTAAGCTAAAATAACACTATAAATTTAATATATAAAATAGATACTTGAACTATTGTTTTGTCTTAAAAAGATTAATTGAAGTATTTGATTTTTACACATCCTCCTACTTTAGATAAACAAAATTATTGAATGTTTCTAAGTATTTCAGATATTAAATTTACTTATTTGTGTTTAATATTTTATTCATTAACAAGCACACTATAAGAAAAACATGAAATAAAAACCAATTTTAGAGATAAAAAATAATTACTTGCTATAGTAACTAAATTAGAGATCATTTCAGAAACTAAAAAAAAATAAAATTATAAATTAATTTCTATTATTGTTAAATGGTTCTAAATTGGTATCTAATTAACTACCAAAGTTTTAACTATCAATTATTTAGTTTCTAAATTTGGTAGCAAAAACTTTGGTTGCTAATTAAATATCAATAAATCATTTAACAATAATATAAACTAATTTAGAAACCAAAAAATTTTTAGTCTTTAAAATGGTATTTAATTTAGTCACTATAACAACTAATTATTTTTTATCTCTAAAAATTGATTTATTTTATAATTTTCTTGTAATGACAAAAGATTTATAGGAAAAATAATAAAGCTTTTTTTTTCTAATGACTGATTCCAAGACTTGTACCACCAAACTAAATGGTTTGACCATAGTTATATCTCTATTCAAAACATGAACAATGATACACATGGTTACAATTATTTGATATTTAAATAAATTATTATTTCATTCTAAAAAAACAGTTTGATACCTTGAATCTCAAACAAACTTTATTTTATTCTAAAAATATGATTTGTCAAACTCGTATGATGACAATTTTACATATTTCTCCACAGAAAAAACAGAGTTTGAAACCTACCAGTCATTCTTGAGACAACTCTGAAAACTCTTCTCCTGCACCCATTGCACCCCATATTTGCTGCTATTACCACAACCTGAAACTGTTCATCAACCATTACAAAACATAGCACTGAACTTGGCATCTCTACAATCATCTATTTTTTGATATTACAATAACTTAATCAGAAGACTTCAAACCATTTTCTTTGATTAACAAACATTACAAATAAACAACTTTGTTAATCACCATAACATTGGTGTGAAGTATTTGCGATCAAGTTGATGATTTCTCTCTTCTCACCAACATTTTTTCTATCTACAAGACTTTGATCAATAGGATAATAATATTAGAAATAAACTGTCAAATTACAAGAGACAGATATTAAGATTTAAACTCAAAAAATTTGAGACTATGGAGGATTAATTGTAGAGAATAGTAGAAAACCTACCGGAGGGAGGGTCAAGTTCTCCATGTGTAAAAGGGAACGATTATCATTTGTAGTAGCCTTCATGCAAACCTCTGACTCTGTGTTGTTAATGGCCATTTGATTATCAAAATCTCTTCTTGTTATGCAGTCAACATCTTGGTTTTTCTTTTTTCACGAGCTTCTGGTTTTAAAGTTGCCCACTAAGATTTGGGAACTAAACCTTCTATTAATATATGTCATGTTTGGATAAATAATTATAGTTTGAATAATTCAATGGTTCTGTGCACAAAGCAAACCCTTCATCAAGCATTTGATTTGACATGAGATTGGTTGTCACCTTCCAACCACCAAATTTAACTAGCTGACCTTTTGGCTTCATGATGCCTCTCTCAGTCTTTTTTAACAGATAAACTTGTTATTGAGATTTTGAGTGGAGATAGATTAGTTTAAACTATATAGATTACTAGTGAAAACTGGCTACTAATTATGGTTTTTTAATTAGTGTTGTAAAACTTTATTTGAGATTAATCTGATTTAATTGAGAAATCAGATTATAGAAACTTTATTAGACCTTGGATTGAATCTGCTTAACTCAGAGTTTACCTATGATCTTCTAAGTCAATTATGGAAAGTTTATCCTTAGACATAAAAAAAACAAAACAAGAAGAAAAAGGGTTGTGACAGCTTGCCAAACAATATAATCTCTTTTTATTATGGAGGTGAGCATCATAGGCTAATCAAGTAATCTACTGAACAAATCAAATGTCTAACTTGAAAAAGAAAAGGAAAATATTGAAATATTCATACTACCAGTTTAAAAAGAGGAAATAATACTCCAAATATGACATACATAAATTATTTTTATATTGTCATTTCATTACAATTTTTTATTTATATATAATAAGTTTGTTAATTTTCATTATATTTTTTTTATAATCATTTCATTAAAAACCATAATAATAATAATTTATACTTGATTGACCATGAATATTTTACTTAATTATATTTTTAATCCTCCAAATATTATAATTGTGAAGTTTTAACTACTCAAGTTTTTAATTGTACAAATTGAGTCTTCTAAATATCATAATTGTACAAGTTTGATTTATAGATGCATGGTTGTGAAAGATATATTGATAGAGAAAAACGTGAAGGAGGAAAAATATATGAAAGAAATGAAACTAGAAATGATTCAGTTAAAGAAACTCGCTGCAGAGGAAGAAGGAAAAAAAGCTCGGTCTGTAAAGCTTTTCTAAAACACACATTTCATGTTTAGGAAAGTTAATTCCAAATATCACGTTCTTGAAATCTTGTTTTATGATGTATTTCATGCATTATGTTTAAAAAAGAATAATTTAAAAAATTATGGAATTCTGTCAAGAAATTGTGGGGATGATTAAGAAAAAGTCGCATGATCGTCAAGGTTGCAGGCAACACTTTCTAGAAAACAGTTAATGTGAAAATTCATTATGAAAAGCACATTCTAGAAGATATTATATCATTTTGAAAAAGTTTGTAAAATTTTATTTTGAAAAAAGAATGTATTTCATGAGTTACGAAATTTTCATTCCAGAATACATTTTATATGTTCTTAGAAAACTTGTTTTAGATATCTGGTTCCAAATTGTTCTGGTTTCAGAAATCATATTCTAATACTATGGAAAGCTTATTAGGAAAGATTTCCACATCCAATAATCCAGATGTCACCTTTATGAAGGGTAAAATGATCATTTTAAAATTATGGGAGTGTAAGGAAAAAAAGAAAGCCTTCGAAGCAACAGATTACTCAACAAACAAGGTGATTAAAACTTGGCTCAGCATTGGATTCAGCTGGTACGTGCTTAAGAAACTCCAAATAATAAATAAAGTATTTCATTATTGGTTAAACAACTTAATTTTGATGACATGACGGGACAGGAAGGACTTTAAACCAGGAACAAAAGCTCGACCGAATTTGCCAAACATTCAAACAACAAATTTCACTTCTGGAAATGGGGGAAGGGAAGAAATTTGGTTGCATATTTGCCATTTGTATTCCAGGGCCTCCATCCCAGCGCTCCTCTTGCTCCAGTGTCTGCAACACAGAATATTGCCAAATTTAATGTAATCAAACTTCAAGTTTTTTGATAATCAAGAAATCCAAGATTTGTAAAATTCGTTCTTATATGTAAGCAATGCATAATTAGAAACTTTTAAAACGAATAAATTATTAGGATTAAAAAGATCAAGAATTTAAATTGATCTACCCGAATAATGTCCCCGTTCTCAACAGCTTTTTTCACCCTATTAAACCGGTTGTATATAGATAAAGAACCAAACTGTTTTTATAACTAGTTTAGAAAACCAATCTGGTTTTAGAACCGTTTTAAGAGACCAAACTGGTCTGTAAACAGATTCCAAAAACTGAACCGGTTTAAAATCCAGGTTAAAAAATGAAACCAGTTCTGAACTGGTTTCAAGAACCGTACCAGTTTGAAAACCGATTTCAAACCAGTTCTATATGATTGAGTGTTCAAGATCAATAAGCACCATTAACAGTACGGTCTTGTTGCGAAAGAGTCAAGAATCTTTGGTATACATTGCAACATAAAATTCAAAGTATTACATCCTCTCTCTGTTTTAAAAGAAATAATCACTAAAAGCTCAAAGTCCAAACCATATAGAGATTTGCATATACTTTCATTATGTGGTGGCCGAGGAAGTGCTTTTGCGGCATATAATAAATATTTTGTGACATAATAAATAATTAATACAAATAAAGCTTTTGAATGACACGCTTTAATTCCTTGATATCTATGATGCATTCTGCAGTTAGGCACAATAGACGTGCATTTATTTTAATTAATCTTTTTCTATCTACAACAGAAATAAAACCAGAAAATTCTTCTACTCTAATTCAATGTTTTTGGCATTCATTGATACTTGAATAGCTATACAACATAATTGCTTTACCTGTTGTTTTCTTGTGCTACGGTTGATGGGGGTATGATTTTTACTGCCAAAGTTTCATTGCTGCTTAGTCTGAAGGGTGCTGCCAAAGTCTCATTGCTGCAAAATTCTGTAGAATTTTTATCTGATTAGCAGTTTCTAGCATAGATTACAATCCTGGTCTGTAGTTCCATACAAGTATCATAAAATGGAATCCAAGCATGAAGAAAAGTAACAAGTTAATAACCAGAAACGAAATCAAGAATACAAAGTCCAAATCACTAAATACATAATAATCCTAATTCAAAGTCTCAACAAGAAAGAAGCAATCTACATTTTCAGTCATCATTTAGTGTAACAGAAGATGCTGAATAAGTAAAGTCTTGTGAGGGAATTGGTGACAGCAAAATTACAAAAACAATGTTACTTATCAGTCATATTATAGTAAGCATGCTACAAAAATATAGTATAAAATAAATATTGTTACCTTGTTCAAATCTATCGTGCTCCTCAAAATCCTCATTTTCATTTGAGGACAATGGTGAGGGTGTGTCCCTTTAAGAATCTTGCCTGCAAACAAGTGTTTCTACCATTTGTGGTGTACGAGAACTGCAAGCACATCTCTGCCATCATGCCATGTTTGCAAGAACTAGAAATCGACCTGAATTTAGTTTTCACCAATTCAAAGTATCCAAATCTCCTTCAATCTTTTCTAAGGCTTCACCCAAGTACTTACTTAATTCAGATTTTTTTAGACCTAATCAATTTAAAAAACTTGGTTATAGCGATGATGATCATCACTACCTCCTTCACTAAGTCGAACCTATCGTGAGTTAGCTTCAAACATATTACTGCCACCATTACTCTTCAAAATGTAATCTCAAACTAGATCCCACTTTATTTTTCAAATTAGATGCCACTTCACCACCAAAACTTGGAGTAATGAGCCTGAGTGAATTGCAATTTGTATCTCGAATGTAAGACAAGAGCAATCATGAGGAGCATGTTTAGTTTATCAGGATTTCCCCAATACCTATCATATTTCTTTTTCATCTTTTCAACCTTAGTTCTTACACTTGCACCCATATCCTTGGATGTATAGATTGATCGATTTTCCTTCAATTTCAAATAACTCAAACGTATACATTTTCGGCACATGATCTGAACCAAAAATGCATAAAGTAGTATCATCATATAAAGCCGCAATTACCTGTTGAAACAAGATAGAACAGCTGAGAAAAGTTGATTATCATATTTCAAATTGAAGGCAGAAAAAGTAGAGAAAAAAGGTAGTGGTGGATGAATGCATACAAGAGTCTCTTTTATGCAGAGGAAAAGAAAAGGTTTATGGGTGATTTGGGATATAGGGATTAAGGAGCAGAGAAGACAAATTACAAGATGGCCTTCACTGCCCTTGTGTCTTACAATGTTGTGCGCGTTCATGATATGGCAGTCTGGTAGGAAACAATAAAAGAATATTGGATGGCAAAACAGTGCACTAAATAAACAGTCCGCTCTGCACTGAATCTATTTTTTAAACTAAATTAATATTTTTCATAACCGGTTAGGTTCTAAACCAGTTCAGTTCGAACTGTTTTTTTGCACACCCCTAACACAGCAGGAAATTGACCGATTTGATGCGGTTAGAGATTGACTCAACTGGAAATTGCTAGTGTTCAATGGAAAGCCACCAAAGATCCACCACCAAGTCAGTTGTATATTGCCAGAAGTTGCTGGAAAGTCACAAGATAGGCTGTGAAAAAGCAGCTAGATGGTTGCCAGAAAATTTACCTGGAAAGACAAGGGTAATTTGAAAACAACAGTGACAGCTTGCTGGATTTTTTTCTGGGAGTAGTGGACTACAGCAACAGTGACTTAATGCACCACGATACAACGTGGTGTACAATGGAAACCAGAGATGTGACCACAGAGGAGACATAAATAAAACATAAAACTGCAGAAAATTTTTGTTAGTAAGGTTATCGAACTTAATTCTAAACTAGTGGAGCTTTTGTAAACTCAACCCTTGGATTCCAATTGTAAACTTAAGAGTTTACTTAATTTAAAAAAAATCTATTAAAATATATACCTTATGTACAACATGATGATCTTAACAAGACAATAATTCGATATTTTCACTTCATAATAAAGAAAAGCAACAAATCATATTAACAAAGCATGATGGTTCATTAGTGCTAAATAAGATTAAACGATATAGATGACTAAATTATATATAAAATCATAAAAGCATAAGTCCTTAATATGAACAATTAAAAATGGAGTTAATTTCTTCATATCATCTTAGTCATTATAAAACATTGTCATTGTGTGAGATAAGAATCCGATAAAATTTACATTTAATTTTAATTTCAAACTCGTTAGTCCGCTTCTTGACTTGTGAGTTTGAATTTTTTTTTTTTTTTATCAGCTGTGAGTTTGAATTTTACTAAAGTTTTATGAGTTTTCTCACTCGAAAAAAAGTTTGATAGTGTGTTAGCTTGTTTTCTCTATCTAGAGATTTTGACAACCTTGTGGTCAGAATTTGTGCTTAAGAATGCAGGAAAACAGGGTGAAGGATGCCATTGGAAGCAAGCAGACATGCTGCATCAAATTCTTTTTTCACGAACTTAAAGAAAGCAGCAAAATTCATTAAGACAAAATAAATAGTAAAATGAAATTTGAAGAAAAAAGAAATTAAATGATGCAAAAGCATTAAACTTGCAGATTGAGAAACAAACCAGAATCTGTAAGAGTATCTTCTCACATTCTGGAGAATTATCTTCATCATCTCCATAAATACAATTGAAATGAAAAGCATAGAAGCATAGACACATTCTGGAAGCATAGGTATCTATAAGCTCATGAAAGAAAACCAAACCACTTTGATTAACTATATTAACCTATCTTCCCTTACAAAACTACATGCTCCATCTCAGACTCTAAACTACAATAAACTTCAGATATTGTATGGTAATGATGGGGAAACTCTTAAAGAAAAACAGAAAAAGAAAACCCAGAATATTATGTTCATCTGGAGACCCTCCTCCTACTGCCAAAAACATCTCTGTGACTCTGCATCTTCTCGTGTCTCAAAGCCCTCTCCCGGTCCTTCTCTCTTCTCTCCCTTTTCATTCTCTCCTCCCTCAATTCCTCCATCGTCTTCCTCTTCTTCTCACCCTTATTCTCTCTCCTATCGCCGTCACCACTTTCATCCTTCACAGCATCATCATCATTAGGTTTCCGAAGATACCACGGCAACTTAACCCCCTTTCCTGCAAGCCCGTAACCAAGCCTATACTTCTCATCCTCCGGGCCCACAACAACGGCGGGCTTGGGCCCTCCCTCCTCCCTTTTCTTCTTCTTGGCAGGGGGACCCTCATTCTGAGGCTCCTGAATTGGGTCAAAAATCTTGATCCCTTCGAAGAGGTTGATGTGGCCAGCGTCGGAAGAAGGCTCGGGCTCGAGTTTGGGTTCGGGTTCGGGTTCGGTAGGGGGAAGCTTCGGTTCCAAACCTCGAGCGGTGCGGAGACGCTCGAGACGGAACTCGGCGTCGCGCTTCCGAGCCTGGTCGCGCTTGAGCTGTTCCTCCCTGGCGGCTTGTTCCTCGTCGCGGCGAACCTTCTCTCTGTTCTCGTAATTGTAAACGTTCCAACGCTTCTGAGGGAGAATATTTAGACCTCCGTGACCTCCCATTTTCGATTGCCCTGCCAAAGAGAATCAAATTTGAACTTTTCTGAATGTCAAAGAAATTTGGGATTTTCTGTTCACTACAAACCTGACGCAACCCTCACGGAGAATTTTAGACGGCTGTATATATACAAATTTTCATGTTTTATAAATTAAAATGATAGATTTGCGAGTTTTAGTTTTGTTTCCAATACTTATTTTTTATTTTATTTCTATTAAATTTAAAATTACTATGTTTTTAATCCTTATCAAATATACAAATGTTAGTTTTAATTATTAAACAATTATCTTTTCAAATTTTGAAATTATTAAAGTTTAATGTTTATATTAATTTTCATTTTGTATATTTTTAAATAAAATATACGTATGGTGTGTAATTTTTCTTAAAATACAGTGTGTGCAATTATTTTGTGTGTGAATACGACAGTTTTTCTCTATTATTTTTCATTACCATTATTCAATCGGTTTAAGTATTTTTTTTCGGTTTTCCGTTTTTTTTTTAACATTAATAATCATAGTTTATTGTGGATTTTGTATGTTAGTGAAGTATTAAGATAAGTTATCATATTGAAATGTTATGATTTAAAAATATAAAATAAGAAAAATACCAAATATGAAAGACGTGTTTGATATAGACGTGTATGATTCAGAAGATTAGTTATCTTCTAGTTTGTAGAATCTTCATTTGACAAGCATGACAGAAAAAAAACTAACCTATAATATCACTTTCACTTTTCTTCTTATTTACTTCTTTTATTGTTACCCTAATGTGCAATATTTTGAGATGTATAATTGTTTAATGGCATCATCATAGAAGGGAAGACTCATTCTTGCAGCAGACAAGTTGGAAAAGGAAACCAAACCAACATTGAAAACAAACCTCCAATAACATTATTTGACGCCATGAATCAACGCCCTAGAATACTTCTCAATTGCCTAAGCATCTACGTCAACTTTATTTCATTCACGACTTTTAGCCACCTAACTTTTTTGTAGTCATGGTACCTATTAACGCGAGATCGCTTTTACTATTTTATATCCAAAATTTTCAAATTCCATTAAAATGGTCAAATTTTGTCTCCTTAGTAATCCAGACTGTGTGGAGAAGAACACAGCACTGTTGTGAACCCAGAAACAACCTTAGATAGATGCTTATGGTCGATATACAGCATAACATAACTCTGCAGTAGTACGATCTAACCCACAACAGAAGCATCATCTTACCCCTGAAAGATAGATGACAATAATCGGCTGTGACAGCAATGGATCCATGGATGACACCAAGTTCAGCAAACCGATGCCATGGATTGGCATATACATAGCAGCAGCATCTCTTGCCTGTCTCGTAGCAATGGCTGCAGATCTCATACACGGAATTCGAGGCCGCAAATTTTGGTTTCCTTGCAAATTCTTCTGTTTAAACGCCACTTCCTTGGCCATAATAGCTGTAGCAGTGAAGTTATCAGTGGATCTCAACACCCCTATGCCACACCGCCAGGATCAGCTATCAAAACTCAGCAGCAGCGCCATGATCTGCACAATAATGGCCAATTCCATGCCGACTCTTGGGATCACCGAGAACAAAGACACCATGATGAACCTCGTGGCCATGGCCATCCTTGTGGTTACCATGATTGTGAACATCTGCATCCAGTTTGTGACCGGTGTCATCTATATGTTCTGGGTGGAACATGCTGTCATCATGCTCCTCATGGTAATTTTGTTGATGACCATGACCTCGTCAGCCGTAAGTATTCCAAAGATTAAGCACTATTTCGAGCTGAAACTTAAGATGAACAAAGAGGCACTTAAGGAGTGCTCAAAAGTGTTTGCTGTGGACGAGAGGAATCAAATCGTCAACGAACTCAGAGATCAACTGATGAAAATTTGGATGATGACCCACACAAGCAGCCCTCAATTTGTTCTTGGAAGGTCAGTGTCTTGTACTGCTTCTGGTGCCTTTTGTCTTCTAAGTACCATGGCATTAGTAGAGGCCCTGCTTCGATCTTACTTGATGCCGTGGTCGTTTGATTTTTGCTCTGGTGACTGTGATTACAAGTGGTCCACCATCTTAATTCTCATAGTTCAGGTTGCTGCAGTGGTGGTGGGTACTATTGCTCCTGCTTTTAGATGGTTCATTGCCATATCCTATAAGTGCCCAAATGTGAGGAATATGACCTGCAAGAGAAGGTTACATGTTGAAGGGTACTGGACTACCAAGCTAATCTCAATTAAAGAAAGCCCTCTAGGCTTTCGAATTCATAACAGGCAGAACAGAAAGCTGGCTCATGATGCAAAAACTCTTGTACTGTCTTTCTGTATCAAACTTCAGGTGGGGATTGTGCTAATGAGTAAAGCCACCCAGTACGTTTCAATATCCTTCATGTGCTTGATCTTGACATGTTGTGATCATTGCAAGAAATTGCAATCCAAATTTATGTCTACTGTCTCGAGCGTTAGCTCGGGAACAGGATCAAAGTCTGCTCCGAAGCTGGATCTTAGACGTTTTGTTTTGTATCTTGAAGGTGAGGAAGAGTTAGTTGAGGTGATGCTGAAACAGAATCGTGATGCCACTATTCATTGGGTTAAAGTAGGAGAAAAAAAGGAGCCAAAACTTCTCATTGAGTTATTGGAGAAGAAATGTTCTTTGTTGCAAGGATTCAAGGGAGTGAGAACATTTGATAGTGAACAAGTTCGTTCTTTGCACTGTGGAGAAGCAGCATATAGTTGGTCACTTCCTCTGGTGACACTAGGTAGCATTGCAGTGGCCCTGCCACACATCAGCAGGGATTCAGTCAAAAAATTGATAAGCACAGTAAATGAAGCACTCCCCTTTGTCAAGTTCATAGAAAATAACCTGGACAAAGAAAGAGAATTGTATAAACTCAGATCGGCAGCAGAAATTGTTTGGCTTGGAGTTGATCTATATAATAAGTGGCTAGATGTGGATCTTCGTGAGCTCTCACTTCAAGATAAGAGCCCCAAAGAGACACTTGAGCAGCTAGCCGATGCTGCAAAAACCAGGTATGAGAAATTTAAAGGCAAATATAGGCACGTATGCATTAAGACGAGTCCTTCACTATGGCCCAACAAAGTATCTGCATCTCACACTATGTACAGAATATGCAAAACTGCTCTCTTAAATCAAGAACTATTAAGAGACAATAGGAGTGAGAGGCTCTTTGAAGCACTTACAGCGATGATTTCTGATATAGTGGGTGCATGTCTCACCAACTTACCCTTTGTTATATCCGACAAGTGTTTGAATAGCACCATTGAAGAGAGAGAGGATACTGTAAGAAATGCAGTTTACATTTTTGGCAAGACCAAGAAGATTATAGAAATGATAGAAAAGAGAGCATTTCCCCGCGTCAATTTCTGCCGAGGAACCTACATTGAAGATTGGCGTTTAATGCATAAGCAAAACAGTTTTTTTCACACTGTTCCATCTTCACCGGAGATTGACACTCCTACAGATTCTTCCACTTCAAGTGATGTTTGCCTAAATATTGACTAAAACAAAAACCCAGAGGCTCTGGTGAATTGTATAATTGCTGGAAAAGCTTTTAGATTTGTATAAAGTTTATGCAAATTAGGACATTGTATGTGTAAAAATAGTTACTTAATCTACTTAAAATTTGAGGTTAATTATATCTAGAGTGTGATGGGAGTCTAATAACACTTAAAGCATCCTACATCATATTTTCCATTAATAAAAACATTTTAATATAAATTTTGTAATTTTTTTAAATTCTAAAAATAAAGAGAGTTGTTCATGAAACACTGGGAAACTTGTATTTATAAACTACATTAACATATTATTTTAATTAATAAAATATTCATATAAGCCATTTTCATTGAAAATGGTTTTACAAGATAAGTTTTTGTAAGTAAATCACATTATTATAAGAGTTTTATATTATTATTATTATTTTATTACGTGATGATGTATATAAATGAATTCAATTAAAAATATTTATTATTAAAAACTTACTAAGCAACTGTGTTAAAATAGGTTGTTTTAATACTAAAATAAGTATGTTAATTAACTCTAAAAACTTATATAAAAATGTTATTAGAGTTGCTATAAGGGGTTAAGGGTGTAATTAATAGAAAAAGTAGAACAAGAAAAATAAAATAATAAACAAAAATATTGGTTTCTCTGCTATAAAGATAAAATAGGGTAAAAAAATGTGTATACTGAAACTTTATATTTTTTACGTAGAATATATTATTATTAACAAAAATTAGTTATTTACCATACAAAATTATTTACTTTTAATGAGCTGGCAAATACAGATAAATGGCAACCCAGATAAAGAAGAAAAAGGAAAGCTGTAACAGAATATGCCATTATTATTCCAACTCGGATCCTTTCTCTCACACTTTCCCTTCAAACTCACCAATGCCATTAACAGCCAGAATTAGCCTTTTATATTTCTGAAAAGTGATATAGAGATGTTTATTAAATTGGATAATTCTCCTCATATTTAACCTAATATATTCTAATCCAAATATAAATAGTTAAAGGTTTTTAATTAAGTCAGATTCAACTCCTAATATTTTAAGGGTAAGATATTTGTTAATATAATAAGTATTGAAATATTTTTTTATTGGTTTTAATATAATAAATTTAATTTTATTAGTTTTTTTTTCAAATTTTGTTAAGGGTTTGGTTAAATTTGTACGTGGATGTATTTAATCAAAATTCATGTGTTTATGTAAAAATTAATGTTATTAATTATTATATATTTATTTTATAAATTTAAAATCCAAATATTATTGAAAAATATGGAAGGAGGGAAGGAAACATTGTGGAGGACATTGTAGAAACATTATAAGGGTTAAAGAAAAAAAAAACACATAGCAAAACATGAAGGCTAGGACTAGGGTCAGTAGGAGAGGTATTGTTATGTGAAGACTTGTTAGTGGCGATGATGCAGAGTAAAAAATCGACCTGCTCAAAGGTATCAGGGTCTCCTAGCAGGTAAATTTATTCACGGATCTATCTGTGGATAATATTAAAATTATTAATAATACTATTAATATAAATAATTTATCTATACCTATATATAAATGGGATTCTTCTCTTAACTGTTCTTAATTTTTTTTCCTATCGTTATATTAATATTTAATTTTATTATTGTATTATGATGTCATTTATTAAATGGAGCAACCATTTTGAATTGAAAGAAATAATTTATTTTGAAAATTAATTGCATAATGAGAGGGAGTGTCTCTTTTATGAGAGAGAAATAAATATTAGGAAATGTGACTAGTGGCCAAACAGTGAACAATTTTATTATTAATGAGCGGTTACCACTTTCTTCAGTAGTTTTCACTGTCACCATTTACATCTACTTTCTTACGAAAAAAGTAGTTTTCACCAATTATATTCACTTCCTTATAAGGAGTAGTTTTCACCAGTTTCATCCAAAGAAAAAAAAAATGTTCATAAATTTTGACACATTTTGAACCCTCTTCCTTCACGCTCCATGTTCTTCTCCTACTTTCACCCGTCTTAGTCCCTCCTCAATCACCATTGTACAACAACAACCACCATTGCTTCCTCCTTCTCACACTTCCCAAAACGTTCGAAGTAGAGACGCGTCTCATTGTTATAGGATTTGAACATTTTTGTTTTTATTGCTTTCTTTTATTTTTGTATGAATCCTAAGCCCAGCTTTGCAGGCAAAGTTTTTATGTCTACTAATGTTTTGATCTATTAGATATTACATAAGTTGGAAGTTTGGTAATTTGTATTTAGTTTATTATTTTATTTTTTTCAACTTCTTTGCATTGGAAGACGTGGATTCAATTGATATGGTGATAGATTCTACAACTTCCAACATACAACCATTTGCATTATGTTTTGACATTGTTTGCTGGTCTATTTTTTTTAAACCTTAATTTTAATCTTGATAACCTTAC
>Ga0123342_1003173_pt1 | contig 26642 bp, 14 predicted proteins | sample Turbeawhitnodule_FD_89960 | JGI IMG/M metagenome (GOLD analysis project Ga0123342, IMG submission 89960) | Root nodule microbial communities of legume samples collected from Mexico - Turtle bean Mexico white nodule | ecosystem: Host-associated > Plants > Roots > Nodule | place: Mexico: Nepantla...
AATAAAAAAAAATATATATATATATATATATATATATATATATATATATATATATATATATATATATATATATATATATATATATATATATATATATATATATATATATATATATATATATTTCCTTACGTGTTATTATACAATTAATAAAAAGAACTGTGCTTATAATAAACAATAATACGTGCATACATATTCTAAAAAATAAACTATAAAATAATATTTGCACTAATCACTTAAGTGTAATAAGAAGGTAATAAGATTCTCATATCAAACTAATTATATAAGGTAAGAAGTGGACACTGAGATATAGCCAATCCAAATGAGGCAATGAGTCTAGATGGTAGAAATATATAAAAAAGATATGTCATAATATAAGTAGAAATTGGTTCATGAGAATATTAGGTGGACACTAGAAAATGGGAAGAATATATTATTTTGGGAAGATAGGTGGTTTGGGGAAAAATCAATCAAAGAAGATATGCTTAGAATGAATGTACAGAAACACATAATCCCTAATATGAAAACTTTTATAAAAAAAATAGAATAGTGAAATCCAGAAAGGTAAGTGAAATTAAGTTTTTGGGATGATAGAATATGGTAGTGGAAAATACCATAGAGAAGAGGATGGTTTGAGTGGGAGAAGACCATGGTTGATATGCTGATGGAAGAATTGAAACTGGTGCAGTTGAATAAGGATTATGTGGACAGGTGGTCCGGAAAATTAACTGACAATCATAAACCTTAAGTCAAGTTACCATATGAAGTGTTGAGGGAGCTTGGTCAGGTGGACACTGAGGAATCATATGAAATGTTGTGGAAAACCAAAGCACTACCTAGTGCAATATTTTTTGCATGGAGAGTCCTCAAAGAAAGAGTGGTCACAAAAGTATAAAATTCATGTATTAGCTGGGCAAGGTGTTTTACCTAATAAGCCTAAAGAATACCTTAAACAATTCCACAAACCAGTACTCAACTCCAAAAGAAAACTTGATTTGGAAAGGGGTGTTGGTAGTGGTAATTTGAACTTTATGGAATTATAGGGACAGGGTAGTATTCAAAGTGGTAAACCTGATGCAGAACAAATCTTTTGTGTTGTCCAACTTAAGACTTGAGCATGGACAAGGAATTTGCACCCAAAGTCAATTTTTCTTATTGGGATTTCAATCCTGTGTTGTATCTAAAGTTGTTGTGATAGAATCAGGAGGAGTAGTAGTGTCGAGAGAAATATAAGTTAGGGAGGGTATAGAAGTAATCAAGGGGAAGAAAAGTGTAAAGGAGCAAATAGGGGTGACAAAGTAGGGGCCAATATATTCACTGTTTTTTTTGCAAAAGTCCACATGCAGATGCACACTGGACTGTTTCTTCCTGCACCTCCATATCTTCTTCTGGCACCTCCATACACAACATGAAAATACATTTTTATCCTCTTGTGCCACCCCCATAGAATAACTTCCAGATTATGTAATCCGGAAACGCATTTGAAAAAAGACTTCCGGATTACATAATCCGGAAGTTAAAAAAGACTTCCGGATTATGTAATTCATAAAGTAATCATGCATCTGAAAAAAGACTTCCGGATTATATAATCCGGAAGCTAATTACAAATTTGAAAAATGACTTCCGGATTATGTAATCCAGAATATTACAAAGGGGCATTTTTGGAAATACAAAAATCTATGGAGGTGAGAGAAGAAGGTATGGAGGTGCAGGAAGAAGCAGCCTGCACACTGCTGGTAGCTGCGGTTACAGGCTCATACCGTGACATTGTACAAAATCATGAATCTACAAGCAGTAAATGAGCATCACTCACAACAATAAATCTGCAACTTTCTTCAACTTCAGGATCAGATCAATAAGATCAATACATATATGCACAACAATTTAGAGGAATCGTGTTAGAGCCATGTATTGGTAGATTATGTACAATGTTTGGTTATTTTGTTGGTTGGGGAGTGATTGTAACATAATGAACTTTATAAGTGCGTGTATTTTTTGTAAGTGAGTCTATTCAAGCATATTTGTCTCAAACTCTATTTTATTTTATTTAGAGGTTGAAACATTCCTCAAATATTCTTATATATCCTTAAAAGGATAAGTTATAGTTAAGTTTTGAAAAAAAATACTAAGAAATAATTTGCATTCATCATTCATTACCTTTCGCAAGATACATGATTTGGAGGCCTGCAATTTATATAGAAATGCAGAGTAATTCAACCATTGCTTGAAAGAGAGAAACTATATTCAAGTGCATTTAATTCAACTGAATGAAGAAGGTGGGAAAATTTCCTTAAAGCATGTACATTTAAAGAATCACTACCATTTTGTCTATCAGTTACTCCACAAAGTTAAGCTTATTTAATATTTTAAATCAACTTCACAGTACATATGCTTACCTTTTCATTTTTACGTCTCAGACGTCTTGCATTAGTAGAGCTATATCTACCTTGGACACACGCAACGCACATGCATTTTACATATCATGTATCCAAAGAATATTACATACATACTAGCAGAATCAATGCACGTAAACTTATGATTTTAACATGAAATTCATACAAAATTAGGGGCTTATCCATCAGGATTAAACGTTGCAAAGATAGTTCTGTTTATCCTAAGTTGCAGCCTAAAGTTATTAGACTTTGAAATTAACAGGTACTACTACTACTACAGAAATAATAGACTTTGAAACATGTCAAATTAAATTCCAACACAAAATTAATCAATAAAAAAATGATGCACTGCAGGTTTCAACTGCTCCATCCCACAGAGATATATATCTGGGCAAAAAAGAAAAACTACATTTTTAATCTGAATCCTAGTGGCAGATATTGAACATCGTTTAGAATCTGTTGTAGGAGAGCTACAATCACATTTTCTTCTTCACTTGCAAGCCAAACACAATTTGAAACATTGGTTGCACCTTCTCTTTCAGAAGAAGATACAGAAATAGAGGGAAAGAATAGTAGGATTGAAAGGAGAAGAGAAGGGGAAAAAAAGAAGAGAGAGAAAGATGCTGCCCATCCAGTAACAAAATATGGTCTCCTTCCTAGCCAGGAATTTGGAAACAGCCACTTCTGGATCTTTTTCTAAAAGCTCTCTGAAGGGCACTTGTAGTGTGAGTTAATAATGTATATGTAGCCTCCAAACCAGTGTGGTTGGTTGGTAAGATGGAAAAGAAGCAGCCTTCTCCACAGCAATATGACCATGCAGATACATGTTCTTGTCTTCAATCATCTCTCTTTACGCATAGTACATGTACAAGCTATTTGCAGCAGCACAAGCAATTGAATTCTCAGTCGGATGCCATGCTAAGTGCAGCAACTTTGTTGTGAAGTCAAACGAATTCCCATTAGCATCCACCCCAGGGGCTTCTGCTCCTGTCCAACAATATCAGATATTGGAACTTGTACAAATATTTATGGAATCTTTGCTCAAAAATCTGACTAGGGCAAATGAAATAGAATACTGACCCCGTCTTACTACACGTGTTAAACTATTTCCCAGTGATCTAGAAGGCCTTGAAGGGGTTGGAACTTGTCGTCTGAAGGAATGCAAAAGTTAATATGTAATGCTACAGCAATCCCTAGCTAAAAATTATACTTGATGTTGTCATAGCTCCATAAAATTACCTCATTGGGTTTTTACTGGCTTCTAGAGTTGTCGCCTCAGCACTTCCAGGGGCACAACCAAACACACGGAAGAGATTGCTGGCATCAAGTGAAACAAAATTGTAAGATGCAAGATAAAGAATTCCAGTGGTGATCGAAGCATGGATTAAGTTTGTATAAGAGACCTGTAAGAACCAGTTGCTACACGCAATCCATCACCACTCAGACAACACTCGAACTTGTCAAAAATTGAATCATTTTCATATAAATCACAAAGCTGGCATGTTCAAACAAAAGTTTAGCTAGTTATAACGCAGCAGAGTTGCACAAAGAAATTCCAGGTTCATCATTATTCAAACAGATTAATCTAACCTTGGGTCTTAAATACTCGTGAACTTGGAAAGTTGCAACGGGGCCTGAATCCATATTAATGTCCCATAACTGACAAAACAAATCAATTGGTCAAATGGGATCATGCATCTTTAAGAATTTATAAAACACAGGCAGAAATCCTCCATAGTCAGAAATGAAAATAATTGTCTCTTAATCTACACAATTGAATTCAAAAGGAACTGAGATCTAAATGAATAATCTATATTCTGCATTTACTAGAAGTGAAGGTTCATCTCCATCTCAATCAATTTCAAATACATTTGAGTGGTTTCTTTCTCTGCCCTTTTTCCCCACCCATTTGAATGATTTTTTCATGCCTCTTTACATGGATTTTTAGTGTTTCCGTTTTGGTGATGATTATGTATGCATATGCGTAGATAGTTGAATTGGGATTGCATGAGGTACAAGTAAATGTTATTTATGAAGAATTTTGTGTGAATATGTTTTTTTCCTAGTTTATTTTATTTGTATGATTGATTAATATGTGCACATGAATTTGGTGTAAATTTTAACATACAGAGTAAGTTACGAGGTTAAACTCCTGTCAAAATCGTGCTAAAAGAAATTTCCCGACAGTGTTTTTTTCAATATTTATTTCTACAAATATTTAATAAATTGTTAAATAGTGCATATAGTGGGAAATTAAATGAGTAATAGTTTAAACAAAAAGATGCTGGCTCAAAAATAGATGTTGCATCTTTGGCAAATAAGTTCATGAACTTTCAATTTGGCAATTTCCCCCCTCAAATTTTGAAAACTATTTCAATAGCAATACATTTTTCTGCATTTATCATTAGTTAGAAAATAAGTTTCCAAAATATTCTTTTTTTAGCATAAATTAGTTATTGAGATGTTTTAAAGTTAAAGGAGTTTGACTACCAAAACTAAAGTCAAAGGGTATAGTTCAAGAGTTTATGAAAGATTTAACAGAATATTTTGAAACTAGAAAATTTCAAACCTTTAAAGTCATGTAATCACGACTAAGTATGTATCTTCCATCCTTCCCAAATTTTATGTCTGATATAGAAGCAATAATCTCGGTGAAAAATGATCTGGACCCTGGGGCCTCCTGTTCCTCAAATCTGCACCGAATGGCCAAGGGTATTGGTATTGTTTATTAGAGAGTCTACCAGGTATTTAAAAAATACATAAATTCATGCATATAGCTTCAAAAATATCCTGTATCAAAGTCAAGATGAAGAAGAAGAAGAAGAAGAAGAAATAAATGACCTTCCCAGAAATTTTACCAACTGTATTGACATTTGCTAAAAACTGAGCCTAATGGGAGGAATGGGATACTTGTTTATCAGCAACCAGCAAGATTACCACAAAGAATTTAAACAATATGTACTTACAGTTTGGAATGAGAATCGCATAATGCTGATTGTCTCAAGTCAACAAGTCGGATTGAACCCTTTGAACTGCTATAGGCCAACATATTACAATGTGTAGGGTGAAATTTTGCTGATGTTATAACCTCTGCAAAAATAACATCTAGGTTCAAGGCTCAACCAAACCAATACTTGAGTCGGATAAAAAATAGAAGCATGCTATTCTTCCTTCATGTTTGCCCTAAAACCCATGAATGACCAATTACTACGTTGACAGCACTAAAACAGACATCAATACAACCTTAAAACCTCATCAATCATTAGCAAATCCCCTCTCACTCTGAAACACCCAACCAACCTTCAACCACTTACTTTTACACTTGATTACAGAACCAGGACTCTGATATGCTAAATTCTAGTCCTTACAGTGTACTACATCAAACAAAGTGAGACTAGAAAGATTTACACAAGCAAAAGGTTCTCAAGGGATGGATGGTTGAGTTTGACCTGGGCAATTTTTTTGACTATGTTTCCCAACTTTAGACCCTAGTTGAGCAGATCAAGATTGAGTCTAGGTGGGGATGTGCCAGCCACACCAGCCCAAAGTTTAGACAAGACCTAATCCGAACTGCAAATATAAAGAGAAAAGGGAGAATGGACTGGTTGCACAAAATTGCATCTAATGTAAGTTGCACACGTTCAATAACAACCAATTTTATCAAAGGAAAAATATAGTATCAATTATAAAATTACACAATACAAACAGAGTTGAACACACACATAATATTTATCTATCTTGTCAAATGTTATAGGCCAAATAATTAAAAGACAGCGTGATTCTTTCAACCACCATAAAGTAACAATTGTTTTAAATATATAAAATCAGGCAAGTGTGATTATACTAAATGGCAACACAGTCTGGGAAAATATTTTCTTTGGGCCACACCCAATTTTTAGTATGAACCCAGGTCCAACCCAACTTGATTGCTTAAAGCCTGGTTAAGAAATTTGAGCCCATACCTGTCCCAATTTTTAATAAGTCACCAAGCTAGGTTTGATTAATGAACAGGGTAGGCCATGGCCCATGACAACCCACTGCCAGTCAACTACAACTTATACATTGTAGTTATTTCTTTAAGTATATAAATTGAGTAATTTTAGTGTATTACCAAGTTAGCTATAATGTTTACACTAAAGGATATTTTATTGTCAATCTTACCTGTCAGATCCTCCATATTTGCAGGCTTTACATCAACAATATTAAAACTTTGAGAGCTAATTTCCAGGTTCCAAAGGTTTATTCGCAAATCATCGGCAGATATGAAAGTTTCGCCATCACTAGAAGATATGAGCAACATAAGACCATCAAAATTTGATCAGTATCTAGAAACTATAGCATTAAAAATAAAAATAAAGTGCACAAAATCATGCAGACATAAAGCAATGAAAGAAAACAACTTGTCATCCTTTCCAGAAACATCGCCACAGTATAGAAACAAAACTAATGAAAGCATGATTGACACTGCATAGCATTTAATTATAATGTGGATCCTGAGTTTTCAATTTCAACCAAAATTTGCTAGAGTACCACAAAATACGGTACATATTAAGAAAACTAAAATTACCTGTTATTTGAAATAGAGTTGATATGATAATCATGAGCGTGTGCATACACTCTACGACATCGAGCAACTAGGCTGCTTTCATGGCTACTTACCTACATATTTTACAACACAAGTTAGTACTACAAATTCTCAAACGAGCAATTGTTGAAGTTTGAAAAATAATGAAATTCAACCATTTCCAAATCTTTCTTCTCTTTCAAAGTACCAAGGTCACGGTACTTAATAAAATAAAAACTAGTAAAAACTGCAAAAATAAAACAATGGAAATAATCAAAAACAATATTAAACTCTACTATTTCTCTTTTAACTTCTTCCACTGATTTCTTTTCTTCAGAAAGGGGACTACGCAGGACAGCTAAAACTTCTTAATGCACAGTCAGAGTCAACACTAAGTTTTAATAGTTATGGGTCCGTGTGATTCTTTGGAACAACTCTTTTAAAGTTCTCTTCTCCTTTAAGGGGAAAATGACCAAAAACATTTTCTGAAAAGCTATTAAAAATTAATCATCTTAATTTTTTATAAAAAGAAAAGGAAGAGCAGATAGCTTTCAAAAGAGTTAGGTGAAGGAGCTTTTAGAGAGAGAAAAAAAAGAAAACTAGCCTCTCATCACATTCTCCCTGTCCCTGCTTGTCCTCTCACTACCAACTCTCTTGTCTTTCTCACAGGCTGTCTCCTTTAAGCTAAAAAAAGGGAAAACAACCAAACAGCTTCTACTTTACTTCATAGCTCTTATTTCGAGTTTAACTTTAGAGTATTTTGAAACAAAAAAAAGAAAGGAAAAAATCTGAATCAAATATAGGCACCAGTATGGTTTTATGTATTTAAATAGAAAATTTTCAAGTTGCTATATTATATCCTAAAATGGATTATGCAAACTTAATCAGCATCATGATTATATATATGTTTGAGGTACCAAGTGTTGCAAGTTCAACCTATTTTTTCCAGGCTGTTTTACCTTCAAAACACTAACTGCATTAAATTTTGAAGAAGGAAAAGCAAGCATTGCAGAACTTTGACCCTTTCATGTTTATCTGATAATTTTTTGGTTGTTTATAGTAAAAGTCATATCATGGAAAATTTTATCCGACTAAAAAAAACAAAACAGAATTGCAAGTGGAAGGGTTGGATACAACTACCATGGGTAATCTCAGTGAAGGCACGCCTCCTGGTGGAAATGAAAAGTCGTTGCTTATATAATTGTATGATCTTTCCGGAGATCCTCCATTTGCAAGATATGGCCTAGAGCTACTTGAATTGCTTGAACTAGCAATACATCCATTCCCCATAGATTTTGAAAGGTCAATATTCATCTCCGAAATTTTTTTGACCCTCTTTTCTTGAACCTGTTCAATTCTCAGATGAGGAAAAATATGAATGAGTGAGTACAGGATGATGGATTGATCAAATTATTCATATGAAGAATATGCAAATATGATTGCAACAACATTCATTTTGTAAACATCACAAGCAAAACAGCCAATGTTTAAATGTTTATTCAAAATAATTCTCCTTTAGGATTTTTTAATAGCAAGATCCTCTTTTATATCTACTTCTCTCACAACGTTCAATCATCTCAATGCATTGAATCAAAATAGCTATTAAGACACCACAAAGCATAATAAAAGTTTGGATGTTAACTTAACAAGAAAAAGATGTTAGCTTAGGCCTCCTGAAAGACAGAAGTGTTCAGAAAGGCAATTATGATATCATGCACGGGAAAAACTACAACCTATACATGCATGCACCCACAAAAGTCATTCCTCTACATGCAAAGGTATACTATTAATTTAGAATTAGTTCAATTAATGATCAACAAATCAAAAATCAGTTATTGATCTTAGATAGAAACACAGTGCCAGTCCTAACACCACTATAGCAGGGTTGCCACCATACTGAAGATTGTCAATATAAGTTATGTAATTTATACTACACATTAGCAATGACTAGAAATTTTAGGGGAAAAATTGAAGATATATTCCAACTTCAAAGTTCTTAATTTTCAAGAGTCGTACGTAGTCACAAGATAAACACACAAAGCAATAACAAAAGAACTCAAGAAATCATAAGGCTAAAAGTCAACTCAGTATGAAAAAAGAAGAGTGAACAACACTGAAACAGGATAGAGGTAGACCAAAGGCAAGACCTGTGAGAGATGAAAAGGACTTGGGTGACAACAGAGCTGACCTATGGTTGACATACAAAAAAGGACAATGAGTTACAAGGCTAGGCTGGAACTATGCCAGCAAGCAGTAGGGCGATCTAGAGGATGTTTGCACAGAAAAGTAAACGGATTTCAAACCCTCTGCTCTTAAAAAAGGAGAAATCATGAAATAACTCCCAAAAAAAGGGTTAATGGCAGGTTTTATAGTTACAGCCATGAATTACCAAGGTTTCTGTGACATTAGTGGGCGAGAGAGCTGCAGAGAAAATATAACACAACAAAATTAGTGCAGTGACATAAAAGACTAAGCACCATGACAGACTGATTTGAGATACTGCATGCTATTAATAAGTACAGCTCAAGATATAATTGGTAACTTCAGAAGGCTAAGCCTTGCCAATTGAATACAATTAGAAAGATATACGAGCTCAAGCATTAATACATCTCTGGAAACAAAAAACAACTGTCAACATTTGAAACAAGTGACCAAAGTTAGTTCATCAGACATACAACCTTGTTCACAATTTGTCAATGAATTGGTAAATGAAAGCACTAAGTATACCTTCCAAAATTTGATCGTTTTATCATTTGTGGAGAGAAGGAAGAGGGCACCATTAGCTGTTAGGCACCATCTGATTTTGTTGATCTTTTCTTCAATCTCCAAGCTCTTAAGATAGTCAAACTGAAAGGAACATCATACAAGATAAATATCGACACTTCTAAGCCATATGATGTTGGGGTAACATTAGTAGGAAGATGATGATTACCTCAGGTTCGTGACTCTGAAACTCTGTTTTGTAACGAAACTCGGGATGCCTACTAATAGAATAGTCCATCCTCTCCAAATCCCTTCTTGAGGCACCATGCTGCATGTTTCAGCATGCATACATATTACAAATTACAAAATACTAAGTTCATAACATGGAATCTGTCAAAACAAAGTTTAGCTTCTATTTTCCTTAAGTAAAAGGAAAAATCACTTGCACAAGAAAAAAGAGTCTTACATCTTTCGTATCTGTTCTCTCAAAGAGAACCACTCGACCACCCCGATCACCAGTAGCAAGGTGATCACCAGACTTGTCAAATTCAATTGCAGAAATTATGTCCACTGTAGAAAGACACAAAGGGCAATAATCATGAAATGGTCACATTACCATGCAACAAAAGTTAATTCGTATACAAAAACATCAACCAAATTCCTCTTTCTTTTACATTGTTTTCTTTTACATTGTCAAAGGTCTGTATTAAGACCAGACCCAGCAGTCAATCTTCAACACCACTCCCATACTAAGCAACACCAAGATCTAACCCATCGTACTTGAACAAACTCACACATTGATTGACAAACTAAAGCAGTCAATCCTCCACAACAGAAGTGGCTACAGCACAGAGAACACCAAAACCAAACAAGACCCACAATCAAACAAGAATCAAAACACTGGCCCAAAAGCCAAAACAAGCATTACTCGACAAAACAAACAAGGGAGTAATGAACCACGATCCGAAACGGATCGAATCAAACCCTAATCCCAAACCAGGAATTGGATCCGACAAAGAGACGAAAAGCATGTCCCTTTTTCCACGCAGAAATAGGAGGTACGACAATTACCTTCCTGAACCTCTTCCCCTGCCGTGCGTTCCCCGAAGACCTGCGAGAATTTCCAGTCCAGAGGGTGCGGTGGACCCGCCGGAGCTGCCACGACCTCATCGCCAGCGTTCATTGTCCCGAAATCAACGGTCACCGAACACGCGACTGAATCGGCCAATCCTATGAGTGCATCAAAGATCGCTTTCTGGGTTTTCACAAGATCATAGGTTCACAAAGACCCGTCTAAAAAAGAAATAAAATTTCTTTTCTCTTCTCTTCGGGTTCCCAGTTGAACCATTGGAACACAAAAAAGACCAAAATTTCTCTCTCTCCTGCACCCCTTCTCTATCTAAGTTATTCTCTCTCTACAAGGACAAATTCGGAATTCTCTGTATTAAAAAATTACTCAGCAATCCGTTCTTTGGCCTCCAACATAAAAAAAAAAAAAAAAAACAAAGACATAATCACACGTACACACTAACTCACTGTGTTTAGTTCTCCCTCCACAATAGGGTTTTGTTTGTTTTTTACACACTGTAAAAAAATATATAATTTTAAAACTTTTGTTGTGTGATATGATATCCTCATTCGTTGTTCCACATCGAAGTGGAGAACCTCGTTTGATTGGACTATGATACTACCGAGAGTACACATGTGTGGCTGGACTGTGTGGTACAGTCAGGTGAGGTTAAGAATATTTTCCAAGATGATTCAATTCAACTTAGTTAATTAATTAAGGGTTTGTTTGGATAGTTGAATTAAACAAATCACATCATAGGAAATGACTTCAATGTCCTTGCATTTTTTTATCACTAGAGCAATACCCTAATATAAAGGAAGAATTTTTAGGAAATATTTTAAATCAATGAGTTGAAAAAAAAAAAAGACAAAAATTGGGTCATGGAAAATAACATTGTGTTGCATGTTGTGACAATGGTGAACAGAGAAAACACACATGCAATGCAAGCAAAAGTGTGTGATGATACCTTAACTTTGTTTCCATTCCAAAATTGTGTGAGCAATAACTTGATTTTGACATGGAGATGGAAGCTTACTCACAAGTACATTACCACAGTTTCACTAACTGTTTGGAGTTTTGTTCTCAAATGATGTTAGTGTTCTGTAAAATATACTATTTGTGTATATTTCACCACTCATTCTCTTCTTTTCTTTCTAATATAAAATTCAAATGTTTTGTCAATCTTTCAAACTTTATCTACCAAACAAGACCTTCCAAACTTAATAATTAACTCAAACTTCATTATCAAGACACCATGCCATCTTTTCAAAAGTTAAATAATCAATATTATTAATTGATAATTAATTCAATCTTATAAGTTAACATATTAATTAGACATTTATTTTAAACAATTTTATCTTGCCAAGAAGCTCATGTTTAATTTCAGTATTGAAAACTCCTATTCTAATATATAATTAAAAAAATTACTAAATAAAAATCAATTTTTTTAAAAAAATAATTAATTGTTATATGAATTAAATTAGATATTATTTTAAAATAGATTAAAAAAAATTATTATAAGCCTTGAAATTGACATGGCACCATGATGAAGGGGAATAAGACATTTTTTTTTCTTGGAACAAATTGTGTGTAGGTTAGGTACAAGTGCAGTGAAAGTCAATAAGTAAATAAATGTTATATTAAATTGCTAAATAATCTCATTCATTTATCTAAATCTTTCAATAAAAAATATTAACAACATAATTTATAAAACTCTCTTAAACATATTTATTATTATTGACTAAATTTTATTAAAAGTGAATTTTTGTTATCTGAATTCTAAGGCAACTATTTTTTGTCAAAAATAATTTTTAATGAATAATTAGAAAGTTATGTTAAGAAAAGCTTTAGAAAATAATATGCACAATGAGTCACTAATTGGAAAAATTTGTTTTAGACACTCTTATCATTTAAATTCAGGTTAAGAATAAATCTTAAATTAAGGATAGAAAACTAAAACCGACAACATAAAAGTAATTAATTGTTTTGGATAACTATTCCTGCATCATAGCTAGCTTCTTATCTTATGTATATGAATGAATGACTACAAAAGTAAAAAGTTTTAAATGTCAAAACATTAAAAAGCTTTAAATGTAATAATGTTTTATCCCAATGTAATAATGAATAATTTTGTGCAAATTATTTTCCATAAACCTGCTGTGCAATATGGGATAATAAAAAGAAAGTTAAAATTATAATATAATGTGTTTGTTAACTAAATGTGTTAAATTACAATAATAACAAATTACAATATTAAAAAATTATAATATTAAAAAATTAAATAGATAATGCAAGTTATATGTACATGTCTAATCAATCAAAAATAAAATTAAAAGTTAGATGTAAGAATAAATAAAAAATAAAAATATACGTTATAATAGTAATTCAAAACATAGTTATAAATTATACTAATTTAATATACCTGTCAAATTTAAAGTGTTAATCACATTATAGGATAAAGTCAACATATTTTAAATAAGATAACACGTAAAATTTAAAAATTATTATAAATGTAAAGTAAAAATAATACTCATTGTTATAGAAAAATATATATAGTTGTAGAAATGTAATTACCAGTATAGTCATATAGACATGTATATATGAAACAATACTATTCTAAAGTACATTATATTATTTAATCAATAAATTTAAAATAAACAATTGATTAACGAATTTAATTTAATAACTATTACATAAATTTTTGACAAAAAAATTGCAATAAATAACAAAAAATTAAGAGAAAAAAAATAATGTTATTGATAAAACATGTCAAGCAATAAATAATAAAAAGTGATGAATTAGAGTCATAAATTGAGTGTTGAACAATATTAAATTATAATGTTAACACATTTCAATGATCACGATAAATAACTTGAATGTAAAATTGGTGGAAGGAAAGATATGAATATAAAAAATTAAATTTCATACTTCTACTCTTGTATCTTAACAAGTAGAAATATTATTTTGTCTATACAATCATATGAATAGAAAATTTTGATAAAACATTATATTTATTATAAAATTTTAAATTTGATAAGACTCTTCTTCTATTATTTTGCAAATTATTTTTCAAAAAAGATATTGGACAATATAGAATAATGAAAAGAAAGTTAAAATTATAATATAATGTGATTGTTAAGTAACATCTTCGTGTATTATACACTAATCTTGTTAGTGTAGTGATTAAAAGTTATATGACAAAATTTTGTTTTAACAAAATATTAATAATAAATGTGTAATAGACTGAATTTAACTATTACACTTTTCCCAATTTTTTATTTATACCTTGACTTTTTTATCAATTAAAATTTGTTAACTTAATTATAAAATGAAAAATAAAATTTTATAAAAAAAACAATAGTTTATTTAAATTTAAACCTTCTTCATATTACCTTTTGAATATATTTATTAAAACTATTTAACCTCTCTATAAATATATTTAAAGTATTAAATTTAAGATGTAAAATCTTACACAAAATCATGTTAGAAGATGTTGATGTAAAATAAAAATCTTAAATATAAGGATATGGATTTTAAGAATAATAAATTTTATTTCAATCTTCATACAATAATTAAATCATAAAACATATAATAACAAATACTGTAAATCATTTAGATTAAATATATGAAATTAAAACTTATAATAATGTTTTAGAAATTAGTAAATACTTGAGATTCAATTAAAATAAAATAAAAAATTCTTATCATGGAGTTGTTGGTGAACCTAAATTTCACAGTAAAAAATATTTAATTTTTGATATTATAGAAAATGCAAATTAAACCTAACTATTAGAACATTGGTGACGGACTAGTCTCAAGAAAATCAAGAAATAACAATTATTTTTAGAGATAAAAAATAATTGGTTATTATAGTAACTAAACTAGAGACTGAATTAAATTAATTTTTTATTTTTAAATTAATTTTTATTATTGCTAAATGGTTTTTAAATTGGTATCTAATTAGGAACTAAAATTTTAACTATCAATTATTTAAAATGTTACTATTTTAACAAATTATTTTAGTTTCAAAAAATAATTTCTATTTGATGATTTTCTTGTAACGTGTGAAGATGAAAATGATAGAAGATTTTATTTTTGAAGTATTTTCATCTCAGATTTCAAGATAATAATTGATAATAATCAAGCATTTAATTACTTTCTTTGATTCCACTATGTAAATAAAAATAATTAAGTAACATAGAAGAAAAAGTAAATTTATAAATTGTTTAATATTTCTTCCAAAAGAATAAAAGTTAATATAAATTGGTGACATTTTTCCTAATCCAGTCCCAACAATTGTACCTGTACTTTTCTTCTGCTGTCCTATTAATTGTGATATGATTCTTAGTTTTTGTTAAGCAATAAATTGTCTGTTTCTCCTTGTAGTTCATCTTTATCTGCTTCTTCTTCAACTTGTTCTTTAGTTAGAAGGAGAAAATTGCAGTACTTATGTATCTCATTTTTATTTTGTCCTCATCATCATAATGCTAAGTAAATATCTGAACTTTGATGCTTCATCACTGACACTATCTTCATCTACTCAGACTGCAACATTGGAAGGTCCTGATTCAATCATCATGTAATTCTCTAAAATGATCAAAACTCTGTTTAGAAAGCTGATCAAACAATTAATTAGCCTCATAATACCAATCATTTGGTTTTAATTACTTTCTTCAAATAACTACAAAACAATCCATCAATTGTTTCTGTCCAACAACCTTAGCAAGATTCTTTCACTAGCAACAATTAATCAAACTTTGGTTGAATATATATATAAGTGTTACCTAAGTATTTTATTATTATATTTTTTTTCAAAACACTACAACAAAATCATGAAATAAAAATAATTTTTAATAAAAAAATAATTAGTTAATATATATATACTAAATTAGAAATCATTTTAGAAAAAAAAATTGGTTTCTAAATTAGTTTTTATTATGATTAAATTATTTCTAAAGTGGTATATAATTAGCTACCAAAGTTGCTACCAATTTTAGAATATAAATAATTGGTAGTTAAAACCTTGGCAGCTAATTAGATATCAATTTAAAGACTATTTAACAATAATAGAAACTAATTTAGAAACCAAATTTTTTTTGTCCCTAGCAACTAATTATTATTTTTTTTCTAAAATTGGTTTTTATGTCATGATTTTCTTGTAGTGAAAATTATTTTTATCCACCAATTTTGAAAGTTTGTTTTCTTGTATATAATTTATTCAAAAATTTAGGTAAAACAAAAAATATTTAATAATTCAATTTATATAAATAAAAATGGATTTATTATATATACTAATGAATATGATACACTTACGGCAAGTTTTTATTCAATTAAAATGTATATAATTGAATAATTTTATAAATAATACAATTTAATATATATATATATAATTTTATAAAAATAATATTTTTGTTATTTTTTAAAAGATAAGTTAGTTTATGATCTTTCTATTACCTTTTTTTTCAGAAAAACAAATTTAGATTTCACAATTTTTTCAAGTTTATGTATCCAGGACTTAATTCAGGGTAATTTTACTATTAAATAAGTTCTTCCTAAGATCTTTGCCCTATTCATATTTGTTGGTGGTAGTGTTCATATGTTTGATTCTTATTATTATGTTTTGAACACAAATTAAGTAATAATAAAGTATGTTTAAGAAAGTGTGATAAGAAAATATAAATAAAATGCATAAGCATGAGAGATAATATAAAGAAGATGGTTTGAATTGATTGATGGTTTTGAGGTATGTGATGGGCATGTGAAGGGAAAATGGTGATATTCCTCTTCTCTAATATTTAACCTTATCTCATATTAAAGGAATATGTTACGTGTGTCTATGCAAAGGCTTCTAGACAAAATTAAACACTCAAACTTACAATTTTTATTACTAAACACACCTCATTCCTTACAAACACAAAACGCCAAAATTTATGTATGTGTAAATGCCTCATGTGTGTACTGTCCATTATTCTTATTATTTTCAAAGTGTTGTTTCATATATAAAGTAATGTACATTTTGAACGTTAATATTCTACTACAGTTTGTCTACAGTTTGTCTTTAAAAGATATCTCGATGAAGATGAATTGATTTCAATTCATAAGTGTGATGTGAAATTATATTGATGATATCAGAATAATATTATTTAAGAATTTTATTTTTTAAAATAATATAAAAATTAGTTAAAATTTATATTAACAAAAATGATTAGATTTATAGTGTTATCCAGACTTATAATTTACTTTATATGATAAGATAAGTATTTAAACTATAATATATATATATATTTATTGATTTGAAGTCAAGTGAGAACAGTGTTGTTGTTCTTACATGATGTAAGAGATAAAAATAATATTACTAGAAGCCATGATGGCAACAGGAACCTAGAGAAACAACTTTTAAAATAGTTATATATAAATACATTTTTTAGATCAAGAAGACTGGTTTTTTTAATCTGAGTAATGTGTCGTTTTCAAAATCTAAAACTCAAATTCAAATTAGTATGAACTAATTTTAAATATGTAAGCACAATCATAAAATACATAAAATACTTCATACTTAATAGAAGACAACTTTTACTTACTAACAAAGTGATTAGAATTCGTAAAATCCTTAAAATTTATAATATTTTTTTATAAAAAATAATAAATAAATATGAGTTAGTGTAGAGGGACAAGAGTGAAAAACATAGAAGGTATAATATAAAGATAATTAGAGAATAAAAACATTACCTATGATGTAGCTTACTAAGTTGGTGTCTTTAAGTGGTTCCTGTTATTCAATCTTTATTGTTGATAAAAAAAAATTAGGTTGATGTCTTTGCAAAAAGAACAAAGAAGCACAATCTCTAAATGCAGGTGAGATTTTGTAACGTGATAGTATAGATGCTGAATGAGATGCACATGCCAAATTCACAATTTAGCAACTTAACAAAATAATGAACCAAACCAAAATAGCAAAAGACATATTCTTTTAGCCAACACAGTGGATTTCATATCTGGCCAACTACACCATTTAATTCCCCACTAATATTCCCTTTCATTTCATCATTTCTTTCATCACATGGCACATGACTTTAACCTATATACCACACCTTCTTTTCTCAGCCCTTAGATTGGTTGACCAATCAAATGTTCATCCCATCCAATGGCTCTAACAATGGAACTTTATTCCCATTAGGAATAACAACAAATGTTCCATGAAAATCCATAACTTTTGGGTTCCTTAGGGTTTACGTTCACTATAAATACCCTTTGATTTTCAAGTTTGGATCCAAGCAAGACACGATTTTGAGAGCAGTTGCAGACACCCAATAGGAATCTGATTCCAGAGAAAGGAGATTTGTTCTTCTGGGACATTGCCATTTTTGTCTTGCACACTTACAATGGCTGGAATTGTAGTGGTTTTTGACTTTGACAAGACCATTGTCGACTGTGACAGTGATAACTGGGTTGTTGATGAGTTGGGTTTCAATGTTCTGTTCAATCGTCTTCTTCCTACCATGCCTTGGAACACTCTCATGGTATAAGCTTTTCATTTGATATGCAATTTTGTTTTTCATTAAAAATGGATTCAATTATTTCATATCTTTTCAACAAATCATCTTCAAACACATTCTTTGTCAAACTCTTGTAGATAAGTTTTTGTCTTCCTAGTTGAGTTCTTTTTAAACTTATAAAATTATACAAACCTGTGATTTATATAGTAATGGAAAATATATTAAATGATATGTTAAAAAGCGTGCTGAAAGTACATTTCACCCTCTTTGGTCTCTTACTATTTGCATTCTGGTTTGGTTTTGACTTTAACAGGATAGGATGATGATGGAGCTTCATTCCCATGGAAAAACCATTGATGACATTGTGCAAGTTCTTCAGAGGATTCCTATACACCCCAGAATAATCCCTGCCATTAAAGCAGTTCATTCTTTAGGGTATGTTATGTACCACTTAACTTTTTTTTGGTTTCGTCTTTAATTACTTTCAACCATCTTCATCTTTTTTTTTTTTTCTTATTTTGATTGTTGTTTTGATCTTTTAATTTATAGTACGTTGGTTAAATAATGTTTTGAGTTGTTGGTTTATCCCTTTATCACCATAAGAAAATTATAAAATAAAAATCAATTTTTAGAAAAAATAATAATTAGTTGCTATAATGATTAAATTAGATATTATTTTAGATATTAAAAAAATTTGGTATCTAATTAGCAACCAATGTTTTTGCTACCAAGTTTAGAATCTAAATAATTGGTAGTTAAAACTTTAGTAGTTAATTAGATACAAATTTAAAAACTATTTAACAATAATATAAACTAATTTAGAAACCAAATTTTTTTTAGTCTTTAATTTAGTCACTATAGCAACTAATTATTTTTTTTTCTAAAAATTGGTTTTTATTTCATAATTTTCTTGTAGTGTATTGTTTTAGGGGATTTGCAAAAGTTTTGTTAGTTGTTGGTAGGAAGTTAAAGTTTTTATTAGAAAAAGACTAAAAATTTCACCTTCGATTTATATAAAAGTTGAATCATTCTTGAAATAATTTACATTTATTTATTATTTTTACTGAAAAAAAATCACTTAACATTTTTCTTCGATTTTCCTGTAATAGTAATATTATTATATCATTGAAAGTGAAAGATGTGTGGTAACATTTGTGATTTTCAGGTGTGATTTGAGGATTGTAAGTGATGCAAACACCTTCTTCATCGAGACAATTTTAAAACACTTAAAAATAAGAGAATGCTTCTCAGATATCAACACTAATCCAAGTTATATTAATGAAGATGGAAGGCTACAAATTTTGCCTTACCATGACTTCAACAACTTTTCCCATGGATGCACTTTGTGCCCTCCCAACATGTGCAAGCTCTATATTTCATAAACCCTTTACTTATAATATATTACAAGTACCACTTAGTTTCATCATAATATTGTACCAAACTTCAATCTAGACAACTAAGATGGTAAAGCAGGCAAGTGGGTCGTGTGGGCCGGTTCACAACCCAGTAGTAAAAAAACGTGAGACAGACTCATTTCTTTAGTCCGCTGATCCGTTGTAATTCGTCCTGCATAACCCCTAACCCGTACGGATCAACAGTGAAGCGGGACAGACTGACCAATAATCTGAAAGAAAAAAAATTAATTGATTTGGCAACCGCATAACACTAAGAACATGGTTCCCCTTTAACCAATTAATTTATTGGTAAGTTGTGAACTAAATGGTTGATCATATTTGAAACAACTCTCTCCTAATGAAACAAATTTTGAAAAGTAATGAAACTAATTTTTAGTATTTTGCCATAATGGAAAGTTAACATTGTCTTCAAATTGAGTTTTTGAAAGAGATTGAGAAAATGATATAAGAGTTTCCCTTGCAGGGTGGAATCATAGAGAAAATCCAAGAGTCATTAGGAGAAAAGAAGAGATTGATCTATCTTGGGGATGGTAGTGGAGACTATTGCCCAAGCTTGAGGCTGAAAGAACAAGACTTTATGATGCCCAGAAAGAATTTTCCTGTGTGGGAATTGATATGCAAAGACCCTTTACTTGTTAAAGCTCAAATTCATGAATGGACCAATGGAGAAGAGCTTGAAAGAATTTCATTGCAGCTAATCAACAAAATTTGTTCTGGAGAAAGTGATGAGTTCATTTCATCCAATTGCAAGCTGCATATTATGTGCGTGTTTGGTTCGCATTAAAAAACAAGTTATTATAAAAACAAGTTATTGATATTTTTTTTTTGTCAATTTTATTAAAAAGTAGACTTTGAGTATAACTAATATGGTTGAGACTCTCTGTAAGATTATATATTTTATGGTAATTGTGATAGACTCTAAATGATTTTAATATCATATTAAGAAACAAATTTTAATCTTAATTCAACCTTATTAAATCGGCTTATAAAATAGTCTAATGTATCGTTTTTGTTAACCTATGTGTTTTGTTCTAATCCTTCCATATTTTTGTATTTTTTTAATAATATTTTTCATGTGATGGAAAATGATGATGGTTACTTGAGGTGTCAGCATAGTTTTTAACATAAAAGCTTTTATTTAAAAAAAAATAGTTTCTAAATTGTTATCTAATTAACTCCAAAGGTTTTTGCCATCAAATTTATAATTTAGATAATTGGTAGTTAAAACTTTGGTAGCTAATTAGATAACAATTTAGAAACTATTTATCAATGACGTAAATTAATTTAGAAACCAATAATTTTTTAGTCTTTAAAATAGTCTCTAATTTAATCACTATAACAACTAATTATTTTTGTTATCTAAAATTGATTTCTATTTAATAATTTTCTTGTAGTGATAATATAATATAAAAATAAAATAATGATTTTGAATAAAACATCAATAGTTTAAAAATAATTTAAAAACTAAATTTTACATATTTCAAAATGTATTTTTATCAATAAAATTATTTTTAATATAAAATTATATTTAGACATGTACATTTTTCAACATTGTCATATACTTAACAAATAATTTTATCAAGCATCTATGGTTGAATAAATTACTTAAACAACTTTCGAGATATGTTTGGCTAAACGCAAGCTTTAGCATTTAATTTGAGTGTAGTATTTTGAGAACAATGCCTATTTGATACGATTAACTAAAATGTTAGCTTACGAAGACATTTTGTAGGAAAAAAAATAGTTTATTGCGAATATGAAAATAAGAAAATATATTGTTTATTTTGGTTTTAAAAATAACATTTTTTAGGAAACAATATTTCTCATGAATAGTCTTTAGTCATATTTAAAATAAATGGAAGTGGAAATCTAGCCTTTTCAAGTTAAAAGAAAAGTTCTATCAAGACAAAAATAGTAAGTTACTGCAATTAAATTACTCAACATGATAATAAGTTAATTTTTTTAATAAAATAAGAAATATATTACTGCTCGATTTCTAAAAAAATTATGTACAAATACTTTTAGCAATATTTTTATCAATCAAATTGAATTTAGCTATTTTTAAGAATTATAATTTCTAAACGAATGCCCAAATACGAAAAGACATTTATGGTGCATTCTAAAAAGTTAAGTTAAAAGATGAAGTGTTTATATTATAAACATGGAAAAAATGTGTTTTTTTAATTATTAATGAGAGTGAAAAAGAGAGAGAAAGGAATGTAAAGAGAGTATAAAGGAGGAGTGTCAATATGAGGTCATCCGTGTATTGGTCCATTTCAATTTAGTTCGTCATGTATTGATCCGTTTCGTTTAAGTAATGCGATCTCAATCTATTGATGTATCTTGTATAAAGAATGATTCATATAAATTCACATAAAAAATTAATTTTGTTTTAAAATAAAAAAATATCAATTCACTTATAATAGATATAAAAAATAAAAATTGGAGGAAGTAATTTTGTATTTTTTTATTAAGATGTTTCTTCATGCACCCATTAAATTTCTTCATGTACCTCATCAATTTTGAAATTTACTTCTCATAACATAAAAGTCAATTATGAAAATGAAAATTTAGAAGAAAAATCTAAATTCTAAAACAACCTTTCCAAAACAACTATTTTACCTTTCGAAATCTAGAATAATTATTTTAACATTTGGAATTGATGGGGTACAACAATTTTTTTTTGAGTAAGTGTAAGAAGAAACACCTTTTTTATTATTATGAGGACTTGCGAACTGGTTCGTCTGTCCCGTCCTTGACCCGCGCAAGTTGCAGGTTATGCGGGACGAAATTAAACAGATCAGAAAACTAAAATAGTGAGACCACTCTGCATGGTTCATCCTGCCTTGTCAATCCAATATAAAGTAATATTATATATTACAGAGAGAAAAATGTTAAAATGAGAAAAAATAATAACAGTGTATGTGATTGATATAATAGAGAAATTTAAGTTTGAGTGTTTTGTTTGGATTGTGTGAGGATTATCCGTGAGACAATGTAGGAATTTAAGTCTTGATTTTATTTTTTTATGTTGGTACTCTTTAATTTGTTTGTCTGACTTATTAGTTTAGATGTGTTTTTAACATGTGTCAGCTTCTTTTAGTTTCTTCATTTAGATGTTGGCATCTTTTTTGGCGTGAGTTTATTGGATGTGTGTTTTATTTTCATATTCTATATAAGGGTTTAATCATCCTAAAATGGTTCTATTTATTGATTCTTTCTTGTTAATAAAAAAACTATTGAAAAAGTAATTATTGTGAAATGGTAAATCGTCAAATAATTTTCTATGTAAACTGCACTGTGTTATATATGCTACAGGCCTTCGAATCATATAAAATATAATCTTTATTGAATGTATAACTCTATAAGATTCCTTGGAATAAAAAAAAATTCCATCTATCATGCATGCTTACGTGCAAGCTACCCTTTTCTTTGCCTATAAATACACTCATTTCTGAGTCTAGAGGATCACATTCACACTCACAAAGATAAGCTTTTGCACACTTAATAATGGCTGGGATTGTGGTGGTTTTTGACTTCGACTCGACGATCATCGAGTGTGATAGTGACAATTGGGTTCTTGATGAGTTTGGTCTCACTGAAAAATTCTATGACCTTCTTCCCAACACTCTTTGGAACCCTCTCATGGTTTTCTCTATTTTTCTTCATTTTCTTGCTGTAATTTCTTTCCTCATAGAAAAACAAATCATTTTTTTAATCGTCCTAAAATTTCACAGGATAAGATGATGGATGAACTTCACTCACAAGGAAAAACAATTGAAGACATTGTACAAGTTCTGAACAGGACTCCAATGCATCCCTCCATTGTCCCAGCCATACAAGCAGCATATTCCCTTGGGTATATATATATATACTTTTTTTGAAATTTTCTTTATAACCAATTTGAAAATTGAAAGTGTGATCTTGGATTACTTTCAAAGTTCCTTTTCAGATTGATGTCTGGATCTTTTAGTTTGTATGTTTTCAATTAAAAACAAATGATTTGTGTTAGGTTGAATAAGTGATTCCTTCTGCTATTTGTGAGAGGTTGTTGTAGTTGTTTCGACTGTTGTGAGCTTTCTGTCCAGTATGTATAAGAGTTAGATCATTCCTGAAGTGATTCATATTTATCTATTTTTTATTGTTGATAAAAAAAACTCCAATACATTAAATAACTCTTAGGTTTGATATTTCATGAACATGCTTTTGAATATTTCAAAAAAAAAACCATCATGGTGGAAATGCTTTGCATGAAATTTCACATGTGATGAAAGGGTTAACCAACATGTGGCATCTTTGATTCTTTGTACTTTATTTTGCTTGATAGTAGTGATGCTAACCCTAAGATGACATTATTGTGTTGAGGTGTGAGCTGAAGATTGTGAGCGATGCAAACAGTTTCTTTATTGAAAGAATTTTGAAGCATCATGGGGTTTGGAATTGTTTCTCTGACATCACTGCAAATCCCAGCTATGTTAATGAAGAAGGGAAACTCAGAGTTTGCCCCTACCATGACTATGTCAAATCTTCTCATGGATGTAATCTCTGTCCACCAAACATGTGCAAGGCAACTCCACTAACTCCATCTCTTTCTGTTTCTTTATTTATGGCACACTCATTAATTCTCACATTTATTCTTTCACTTCTACTGCTATGCAAAATAATTTCTAATTTTAATTGGGTTTTATACTTTATTTTTTTTACTAAATGTGTAATTTAACAACTTCTTTTTTATCAGTAATAATAAATAAATAAATAAATATGAATCATTTTAGAGATAACTCAACCATTATAAAAAATAAAGTGAAAGAAAAGAGAAAAATAAGATAAAACCTTACATCCCAACCTAAGTCAAACTTCCAACAAAAGTTGTCGACTAACCCAAATCCCAAAAAAATCTACACAACCTAATTATCAAAATAGATAAAATTTTAAAAAAATTATTAAAATGAATACATCGTACCATATCAAGGTGATACAACTTCAATTGAAATTTGATTATACTAAAATTGTGTCGCAAACTTCAATATTGAATTGACTTCAAATCATCTCAACATAACTTTGATTTAAAGTTGTGTAAATCTGACACAACTTCAATTTAAAGTCGTGTTAATGTGACACAATTTCAATCTAATCAGATTTCAACCAAAGTCATACCACCATCTTAGCACGACTCATTCATTTAAATAATTTTTTAAAATTTTATCCTTTCGATAATGCATCGTGAAATTGTATGAATAATAAAAGTTCATTTATACTTTTCAGTAATTTTAAAATACTGAAAAGGTATTTTTTATATAAAAGATATTATTCTTGTAGGAGGGTAGTCAAATTTTCTTTTGACTATATTCAATTATTGAGCACACTGTCTTTATTATTGACCACACGTCATGTTCCATCTTTCTGGTGTATGTCATAATGCCATAATCCAAGTGAAACTTTTGACCAAAAACTACTAATTAAATTTTATTAATACTACCATATCAAAGGTTCAACTTTTTGAAGCCATTAATGATTGACACTTTTCGTAATGTTACACAGGGATTGGTGATAGAAAGGATCCAAAATGATGGTGCAGAAGAGAAGAAGTACATTTATCTTGGAGATGGAAATGGAGACTTCTGCCCTAGTTTGAAGCTGAAAGATAAGGACTATTTGATGCCTAGAAGGAATTTTCCATTGTGTGATTTAGTGTCAAAAAACCCTAATCACATAAAACCAGAGGTGCATGCATGGAGAAATGGGGAAGAACTTTATGATGTTATGCTCCATATTATCAACAAAATAATTGGTGAAGAAGGAAAGAACAGTGTTAGTAGTTCTTCTACTCCAACAATATCAATTGATTGCAAGTTGGGGTCAATTTCAATTGATGTTCATAATAACCCTTTGCCTAAAGCACTTCCAGTTCCTCAATAATCTATCTCAAAACGATTCCTACTTTATTTTGCTGTCAGTTCTTTGCTTTTGCAGAAAGTGTATGAGGCTTTAGCCTCCTATTATTAATGAAAATAAGACAATGAATAAACTATATTTTATTCACTAAAACTAGTGAATTTATATATATATATATATATATATATATATATATAATAGTTGAAGCACGTATGGAATCAAGCAGCATTGTTTAAATAATTGTATTTAGGGTTGCAGAAAAAAAATTGTGTTTTGTGAATTTATTTAACAAATTTGTTATCAGATGAATCTATCCTATATAGCATTACATTTACATAATTTTGTTATCAGATGAATCTATCCTTTATAACAAATTTGTTATAAGATGAATTTATATAGCATTTTTTAAATAAGGGTATCTATCGGTGGATGATATTGCTAAGAAGTTTTCTAATGAAGATGGTGGTGTTGCAGTTATCTATGTAAAATTGTACATTTAAATGTAGTGTCAGAATTGGGTTTGAACATTTTTTTTTTATGGATGTGCTAAGTGAAAGTTGTGTTTCAGAGGAGGTTTTTGAGGAATTTAAACATATTAGTGGTCTTAATATGATTGTATATATACCTTTTGTAATTTGTGTTTCTTGTACTCTAGAATACATATGTGTTGTATAAAGTTGTGGAACAGCTAAGTATATCTGAAATGTGACTTCTTAGTATAGTTGGTTTTTTATGTAGTTAATTAGTTGAGCAGGATTTTGTAAGAATTGTTCAAATGATGTTGATTTTGGAACACAAGAGTATGTAGTTTTTTTGGATATTGAATATTAGGTTAAAAAATTTTTTTATTTAAACTTTTTTTTTAAAAAAGTTTTTTTTTTTTTTTTTTTTTATCAGCAATAAAAAAAATCAATAAATGAGAACCACTTTAGGGGTGGTCCAACCCTTTTACAAACACACATACAATTTAACTCCTAACTCGACACTCAAAACCGCCGGTCAAAAGACCAACCAAACCAAGCGCTAACTAGCTTTACCGAATCAGCCGTATACAGGCCAAAGGATCCAGAACCCAACAGGGATAGGAAAAATAAACTTCGCGGGACTTTG
>Ga0123342_1003174_pt1 | contig 26635 bp, 14 predicted proteins | sample Turbeawhitnodule_FD_89960 | JGI IMG/M metagenome (GOLD analysis project Ga0123342, IMG submission 89960) | Root nodule microbial communities of legume samples collected from Mexico - Turtle bean Mexico white nodule | ecosystem: Host-associated > Plants > Roots > Nodule | place: Mexico: Nepantla...
AATAACATAGTTAGTTTGTTCACTTGATTTATATATGTGAGTTGTGAAGCAAACTTATGTTCATTGAATTTTAGGAGTTTGGGTGGAATGGTTCTAGTTACATGTAATGTTTGTAGAGAATGTTTAGGATCAAAGGGAATTTGGTGTGAAAAGCTTCTTATAAGGTGTAAACCTTTAAAAGGATTTTGAAAAATATTCCCACATTTCTCTAACAGATGTTGCATGTAGTTAGAGCTATGAATAGATAAACAAGAGAAGAAAGGAGAGTACCAAAGTGAGCCGACAATATTTATTTTTGGACGGATCAATACTACGGTTTTCACCATGTTTGGTGAAGTGATGAGCCCCGTTTTGTTATTTTCGTCATCCTTTTCAGATTTCTTTTTTGTTTCATTTTTATTTGGTCTTTATTTACCTCTTTTGGAGATAGAGGTTTCAATGTGATCTTATGGCCTTGGAAGTGAAAATAAATCTTGTTAGTTAGGCCATCATGTAAAGTTTTCCTATCATATTGCCATGACCTTCCTAAAAGAATATGGGTTGCTTCCATGGGCACAACATTACATAACACCTCATCTTTATATTTGCCAATTGAGAAAGATATGAGGATTGGTTTATTAACAATTATTTCACCCTCTTCACTTAGTCATTGCAATTTGTAGGGTTGTGTATGAAAAACGGTGGGTAATCCAAGTTTCTCCACCACTCTTGTACTTGCCACATTTGTACAACTACCCCTATCTACAGTTAACAAACATAATTTGTCATTAATAAGGCATCTTGTATGAAAAATATTTCCTCTTTGAATTTCATCAAAAGGGTTTTGAAGTTTTCCAAGCATGTGCCTTACTACTAACAAATCACCTTCACTGGGTATCTCAAAATTCTTCCTCACTTTGGCTTCTTGTGGAGATAGGGGAGCTAGAACTTGAAGATTGGGAACTATGCTCACTCACTACAATCCCTCATTTGACCATCATTGTTCTTTTGGTTGGACAATTGGCAGTTATGTGTCCAAAACCTAAACATTTGAAACATTTTCTACATAAGGTTTTGGTTGGTGACTTAGGGATAGAGGTGGAAGGTTTGTCTTTAGAAACTCTATTTTTTTTCTTAAATTTATTTTATTTTATATTTCCTTTCTTCTTTCTCATTCACTTTCCATAAAGTAAAAAAATAATTTAAAACACCATCCTAAATTTCAATTACCGTATAATTAATTTTGGATGAACACTCATACACCAAAGTCAAAAACTAAAAGTTAAAATTATGTTTTTCAGAAACCGAATTTCGATGACCCATTGAACGAACCTTTTCCGCTCTTGTTTATTATCGGAAAAAATATCCCCAAAATTTAAATTAAATTCTGTAATTCTTTTTTTTTTCTAAAATAAGAAACCAAGTGAATTCTCACCATAAACAAAATTGGTGCTATTCAGAAAATTAAATATCAAATGGTACTAAAATATGAGACTTTCTTAAACAAATTTTTGTTGATTCTTAAAATGTATAAGAATGGGTGTAATCTCAACTTGAAGAGTTCATTACTGAACCTGATACTTAGAATGTACTTGAACCAAACAGGGAATTTCTGGAAAATTAACGAAGTGGCTAGTGTAATTGAAATCGTATATGCCCAAATTTATATGGTTGATTAATTACAAATATTTTTATTTATACTCGTGGAAGGTAAAATTAGAATTGTTTTTGGAAAATTGGACTATGTTTTGGTTCCTCTAAGCTTGCTTTGTATCTCCAAAGCATTCATTGACGGAGCTTAGTGTCGTATGAGAGGTCTTCCTCCAAATTTTGTTTGCATATATAAAAGTTTGTATAAATTTATAAAGACTACAATACCAATAAAAAATAATCATGATATTTAAAAGTCAATATTATGGTTACTTTTTATTGGTATAAATTTTGGCCGCATATCAAGTTATGTATAAGAACTAGACAGACAAGTGACATCACTCTTATTTAGTCATAAATCAGCAGCTGCACATATGGAATTAATATGTGGAAGATTCTCTATATGTCAGCGCATGATATATATTTGAAGTTGCAGACGTGATAATGCGTTACAGATTGAGATTGCGCGCGAATGAGCAATACGAGTTTTAAAATAAGGTAAAAAATAATATATTACATGGTTCTTAGAAACAACCGGTGTAATATATTTTTTTACTCAGAATGACCCATATTACACGGTTAAGTCATCTAACCGATATAATATATGATCCATATTAAAAAAATGATTTTTTTTTCATAAAGAGTGGGTGGGTCATAAACGTCACATAAGTAACCACTTGCAGACACACGGGTAACCAATTTTACGTGTGCCTGTATATGTGGAGGAACCTGTGGTTGGGTAACCAGTTCTTGTAGGGTTATTACATCGGTTAAGCCATCTAACCGATGCAATATATGATTTTTACATTGCTTAAGTTATCTAACCGAAGTAATACATAGTTTTTATTAAAAAAATGATTTTTTTTCATGAAAAGTGGGTGCCATAAACGTCACATAGGTAACCACTTACAGACACACGGGTAACTAGTTTTGCGTGTGCCAGTATATGTGGAGGAACCTGTGTCTGGTAGTTCTGATAGGGTTATTACACCGGTTAAGTCATCTAACCGATGTAATATATGGTTCTTATTAAAAAAAATTGAATTTTTTTTCATGAAGAGTGGGTGGCCATAAACGTCACATAAATAACCACTTACAGACACACGGGTAACCAGTTTTGCGTGTGCTACTGGTCATATATTATAATATAGAGTCAGTGTAACATCCTCACCAAATGTCACATCTGCAGCGTCAATTAATGCCACGCAAGCGGTGTCAAGTCTGTGTTAGTGACAGAGGGTGTTAATAAAACATTTTTCTATGTGAAAAGCAAGGTTAGTTGTTCTGAAGCAAAAATTGAAGAGACTCACGTATGACTTGAACTCTTGGAATCGTTCTCCTATAAAAAGGGAATGAGAGAACATTTATGTTTGCTAAACTATTCTTTGGTGGGTCGGTTTGCTTCCTTCTTGTACCGAACGAGTCAAACTGCTTTATTCTTCATTCTTTTAATCTTGTTTCTTCATTCCAGTCAAACTCTCTTTTTCTTTGTGAACTCTTGGTAAGGAGGACACCCGCAAAAGATGTTCCGATGTTCAAATAAGTATTCGGTATTCGATACAATTAATGCACGATAATAACATATCTTTTTCTCAAAAGTTGTGACTATTTATATGTTTATCATTGACCCATAATTATTGGGTGAATTAGCGTTTGGGTCATAATTAAGAACACATTACCTAGTGTTTCGTATTGCTTAGGCTCATTAATCTTCTTATGGTCTTAATGTATTTTGAACATATTGGTCGGCTAGAATCGAACACAGATTAAATCATAAACCTTAAACCCTAAACCATGGTAACTAATTAGATATTAATTTAAAAATCATTTAACAATAATATAAACTAATTTAGAAACCAAAATTTTTGTAATCTCTAAAATGATCTCTAATTTAGTCATTATTTTTTTCTTTAAAATTAATTTTTATTTCGTGATATATAATTATTCCTAAAATTATTCTCATTCAAAATAGTTATTTTAATTTATATGGAGAACATTATTAGGGCGTCAAGCTGTGGTTTTTAAAAAATGTTTTACATATCTTATTATTTAACTATTATTACTTTATAAATTTAATCAATCAGTTTCTTTACACATTTTATCATCAATTTTTTTTCGTGTACTTCACCGATAAGTTAATAAAGTACTATTCATTTAATAAAGTACTATTAATAATGTACTATGCCTTTTTATTATATAGCTCCCAAATGTACTAGTATTTTAATCTCGGCAATTCATGGAATAACTAAATTATTAAAATCCAAAATATATCAATATTTTTAGATATATAATAACTAAATATATATGTTAAAAATCATATTCATATCCTACTAGTTAGTAGTATAACTTTCAAAACAGACGGTTATTAATTTTAGTGCAGTTATTTTAATTTTATATAAAAAAAATTATTATTATATTAATTTTAGTATTTATTAGGTTATTTTTTAATGCAGTTCAAATTGAAAAAAAAAATATAAATTGAATTAATGTTTCATTACATGATACTATGTAAAAATTATATACAATGAAAATTATAAGAAAAGTTAATATAACAATAATTTAAATTGATAAATATACTATTAAAAAATTATTAAATAAAAATTAATTTAAAAAAATAATTAAATTAAATTAGATATTATTTTAAAAATTAAAAAAAAATATTGGTATTCATCAAACATTTTTAAAAATTTTAGTATATTTTACACCAAATTCTTCTTGTATATCTAAAAAAACATTTTTACACTCCCAAAATATTTTCTAAAAATCCGTCACTAAAAGCAAGCATTTTGACATAACTCTTTCAAAATGTTGTACAATATAGAAACCTTAGCATAATAAATTTTAAAAGGTAATTATTTTTATAGAGAATGTAAAACATTTTATGATAAAATATAAAAAAAAAATCAAAATTGTATAACTTTATAAGAGTATAAAAGTAATTAGATTATTTAAAATTAGACAATTTCAAATTTTACTTAAAAAGGATAAAAATTTGAGAATTTTCATACTTTGATGTGTTTTCATATTAACTCATCAATTTGATTTTAATTGTGGTGTCGTCGACTTAATTAAGATGATTATTTTCTGAGGTTGATTATGATTTTTTTTTGTGATGTTTGTTTTAATTTAAATTTTAAGGAGTATTTTTGTTATTGTTGTGTACCACTTATGTAGCACAAACACGAATATGGATACTGACACGACACGGACACGGACATAGAGATACAAATAAAAATATAATCATAATAAAAATTTATACAATAAATTTGAGTTTTTAAAAATTTATTGTATTTATCCTTTTTAAAATTATGTTAGAACCGTGCTAGAATTGTCAAAAATCCAACAAATATTTTTTGAATTGAACACTTCACCGATAAGTGTCCTACGAGTGTCAACACCGATACGTGTGTCCGACACGAACACGCCATTTAAAAGAAGTGTCCAAACCTCGTAGTATACCATCTCATTTCTCGTTAGATATTAGTCAATATTTTTTAATTAATATCAACCGATTGATGTTTGACGGGTTATTTTGTATTGATGTCTTTAGTATTTTTTTTCAATAGTTTATAATTCAAAAGAAACTTTCAAAAAAACATTATTGACATCTTCCATTGTGAAATTTATAAAATTTCTCAATTAACATAAAACAAAAAGTCAAAAAAAAAAAAAAAAAACATGTCTTTTTAGAATTTGTTTTAATAAACTTTTATAAAAAAAAAAAACATTACCAAGATTGAGTAAAAATATAAAGCTTATATATTTTCAGTCAAACTAAAACTTCTAATTATAACATTCATCATATTAAGAAAAGTTCTATTTTTTTTTCAATACCATTAGATTGAAGACTACATGGAGATGTTACTTCATGAACAAATTTTCTAGGCTTACTTGAAAGTGACTTAAACATATACATGACAAACATATGATAAAATATTATCTCTGACTTTTGTAATAAAAGAAATAATGAAGTCATTTTCTCTATAAGAATGATAGCAAAAAGACAAAGACGAGAATAAATAAAATTGATCAAGCCAAACAATTCTTATAACAAACAATACCATTACAAGATAAAAAAAAACTATAAGTGAAAAAATTATTAGAAAGAGTTTGGGCATGCAAAGTCTATCCTTATAGAGAAAACATCTCCACTACACATGACAAAACCAAAATAATATACGCTTCTCTTTCAATATATACAACGCCCAATTGAGTGCATATACACTTCCCTCCCAAGATACATTGACCCGTTAGATGGATTGAGTGCACGAAAGATCTCTAAACCTTATGACACCAATATTTTTTTAAATAATACATAATAGGTAAAAAAAAGTTATAAGATTTGTTTTGTTTGTTGTATATTTTCTTGCTTTGGATATATTGTATTTATAGGTAAATAGAAACAAGTAGTAATAACATGCATTCATCACTTGTAAAAGTAATGTTCAAAACTTTCAACCAGAAAATATATATCCATAAAAGTAACGACAACAGTAGGATTTTTGTTCTATAATTGAAGCTCATAAACTATGGAAATTTGAGTGATAAAGGTTTTTTTTTATTATTTTGGATTGAGTTTGTATCGAGACTATTTTTTTTTAATGAGATAAGGGTGTGAGGTGCTAGAGCACATATAATAAGACAAATAACAAATAAGAGAGTTTCTTAGACTCTCTAAATAATCTCCAAATAAAGACTTTAAGTCCATCAACACTAGACATTGAAGTTTCTGATACGTTGTGGATGTCATTATATTGATGAACAATAGAAGTATCTATGGACAACTAATCAATAATGGACAAAGGAATTACCATATCATCAATAAAGGAATGAGGGAAGAATCTTTAAAAGGAGTCACTACCTTGAAAGGAAAATTTGTGTCATGAAATAACACATCCTTTGAAATAAAAATTGTTTGGTGTCTAGATTGTATAAGGTATATCCTTTGTAACTTCTAGGATAGTCAACAAAAATGGATGGAATAACCTGAGGAGTAAACTTCTTTCTAAAGGAAGGCAAAGTTACTCCATAAGTCAAATAACTAAAAACTTTTAATGATTGATAATCAAGTTTGGAAATTGGTAAGGTAATTTATGTTGTAATACAGAAAAAAGAATTGTATTGATTAGAAAGATGGAACGCAGTCCCTCAAGTTGGATTGATAACATAAATTAAAACAATCAACTAGGGTTTTAAAAAAATTGAGATTAATGTTGGTCAATGCATCACTAGGGTTTCAAAAAAGAGTATAATAATATACACAAATGTAATGTTCATAAATAATATACCCAATTGTAATCTTCTACTTGAAGTGAATGTGTTTCGGTGTAAAACTACTATGTTAACATTTTACCAACAATTAATGTATTGTGATTGGGTTAAAGATTGAGAAGATCTCAAAGCTCTTATTTGTTTCTCTCATTTTCCTCTTCTCCACTCATGATCTTCGAAAAAATATTAAAGTGGTGCGATTTTTTTTCCAAAATATACCATCATGTAGTTTTGAAAAAAATTACACTAATAGGCAAATAGTGATTTTCTAGCACGACTTTATTATGAAAAAAAAAATTATCTTTCATAAATACAACTTCAAGTTAGAACTTTGAATGATACAAAAGTTGTAATTAATAACCATGACTTTCATGTGTGTTTATTCGTTGTGAAAGTTTTTTTGTACCGACCAGTCCTCGGGCATCGTTGACCACTGGTAATGTTGGTGTCACGTAAGCAGGGTCCCACGAGCGACGTGGGCCAATATCTCGCGAAGCATGTGCGCCAAGGAACCAAAGAGTGTTCAGACATCGGTCGCCAAGATGTACCGACGTGCCACTAGACAATGTGGAGAGATCGGACATTGGGACCCGAATAGTAGAGCTGGGCCACGAGAGGTGGATCCCAGACCACACACCAATTATCAGTAAAGGAGAAACCTAGGTCACGAGAACCCATGCGTGTAGAGTGGATGACGCGTTTAGGCGTAACACAAGTGTAGAGCCACTGGAAAGATATGACCTGTGAAGGTCGCATTCCAGGGATGAACTGCATGCATGGCGCGTGAACAACTAAGGCACTCCCAAAGGCGGGTGACCCCAGAGATCAGGTGCACGAGGAGGCATCTAGGTGGTCACCTCGTCAGAGGTTGCACTCCAGTTAGGGAACCCACGCGCTAGGTTATCCTAAGAGTAGGGTAACAACAATGTTGGGCCCACCCCATCAGAAAACCCATTTTGGGTAAAGAGGAAACCCTAGTTTCAGTCTATAAATAGGAAGGTAACAAACTTGGCAAGGTACGCTACTCATTTGCGCCGCTTAATACACACACAATGACAGTTATACAGTTTTGGTGTTTCCTAGCCCTAATACTGACTTGAGCGTCGGAGTGCAAACGACCTCTAGGGCGCCCTTTGTCTTTGTGTTTTCAGGCAGAAAAGGTACGTGCAAACACATGGATTTTGAACGTAAGAGTGACGTAGGCGCACGAAAGCGTTTCAGGTCAACAGGCAGGAACAGTTGTGTTCAACAACTTTGATTAGTTTATTCACTACCAATGTCATGTTAAATCACTAGAGTTAAAAAATATAATATTTCAATAATAATATATCTAAATATATTATTGTGGTAGAAACTAAGTGGTACTAAGAATTATATATATATATACAACATTAGTAATAAAAAATAGGATTCTTCAAAATGATAGTAGCAACTAACATTTACATAGTTAAAAGAATCGACCTATAAAAAAACTACTTAGATAATATTTGACCAACAATTAAAGATGGTGTTATGGTGCTATGTTTGTTGGTTCTATATTGTATATTTTTCCTGGTTCTATCTGAGTGTTTTTGGTTTATGCTAGCTTTGTATCTTAGCCCTAATGGCTAGGAAAGGGCAAGTTTGTTGATTTGTAGGGAAGGACGGAAGGGGTCTAAATTATACTCTATATGTTGTGATACCATGAATATGTTTGATATGAAGTCAAGATCAATTGGGTTGGACTGACTAGACACCATGTTTAGTGAGTGGACTAATCATTGTACACAATTGAAGCGCAGGTGAACATTGCTCCGTGACTTCAATGGGAGATTGTTGGGTATGAAGTCAGGACCAATTGGGTTGGGTTGACTAGGCACCATGTTTAGTGAGTGAGCTTAATCATTATGTCTCTTTTATAATCTCTATTTAAAGAGATCATTGTACTTGTAATTGGTGTGCAACAGAATAGAATGAAAATCTAATAGTTGTCCGTGTGGATGTAGGTTGCAGTTGGCAACTGAACTACATTAAATCTTGTGTCGTTTATTTTTCTACAGTTGATTCGTGATTGTGTGTTGTTTTCGCGTGCGTTTTTTCTATCAAAATATCATATCAAATGTAGCAGAAGATGGCTTTATTTGCGGAAGATGGGATAGTTCCATTTTAAAAAAAATACCAACAAGTTAAAGTCTGGAAATGGAAAGAATGCAGGTTTATATTTGGAAATGAATGGTTACTGGTCACAGTTTACAATTCATTTTATTAATTTTATATTCAAGAATTTAATTTATATTTTAATTAAAACTGAAGTCAATATATTTAAAACATCTTTTTCCGACTTTTATATGCATTTACCAAAACTAGACAACAACACGAGTAATTTGGTATTCAAGTATTAAATCCTAATTCCATGCATGTTGCATGTCCACCTAAAAAATAGAATCAATTGGTAGAAAAGTGAACAATCTAGAGAAAAAGATGCACTTCAAAGATTCAAAATTATTTTTTTTGAAGAAAATTGAAGAAAAAGACACATGTCTAAACCCTAAATAATATAATATATATACTAAAAATTACTTAACCTATACACCAAATGCATATAATAAAATTAAATTAAATTGTCATCATAAAGCATTCATTATTTATACGTTTAGAGAACTAACCTTAATTTGAAAGTAACACTCAATAACACGCATTCATCAATCACTTATCAGGGTGTAGTTCTGTTGTAACCTCATTGCCACACTGCGATCTTCTTCTTACTTTCAAAGTAAAATAATAATATTTTGAATAACGAATTTTGTGTTCTACACGTCAAATGTGCATGTTAATAAATAAGAAATAGTGTTATAAATATTACATTAAAACAATAAAAATATTTATTACATAATTTTTTTCCTATTACATACTGTTTAAACAGAACGCGCGTTCAGAGAAACAGAAATAACTTTGAAAGGAACTTTAACAAAAATTAATTATAATCCATCACTCTTTTCTTTTTAGAGTTTAATTACGGATAAATATAAATAGATTAATTACAATTTTTTACCAATCTAAATATAATTTATCAAATTAAAGATAAATTCAATTTGATTTGGTATTATGATACAAAAATATTTGATTGTTATTTTATGCTATAAATATTTGATTTTATATTAATTCGTTTTGGTATAAATATTATTTTTTAATTAGTTATGTTTTATTTAAATATTAATTATGTTTCACCAACGAGGAATCCAAAGATTATCTTAAGAAGGAAAGAAATGATAAAAGATGTGGTTTGAGATTGATATGAAAAGAGAGAAGTGATTAAGAAAATGAAGTTAGAGTATTGATGGAAGATGATTGCAGAGTATAGAATGTATCTAAAAAGATATAAAATAGAAAGTTTTGAATAAAAGTAAAATTATTAATGTGGGTGTGGAGGCAGTGAAATTGTAAAAAAGGAAATAGGAAGGAGGCATAAAAGGATCGATGTGAAAGGTGATGGTGTTATAGATTTTGAAGGGAGTGTTGTTACCCCATCGTCATCTCCGGAACCAACTTCCAGTTCCCACTCTCACACCTTCTTCTTCCCTTTCAATTCACTCCAAATCAAATTCATTTTCCTCAACACATTCATTCCTTCACACCATCCTTTTCTCACCAACCCAATCCATGAGTTTCCATTGACCCACGTCTCCGCCACCGGCCAAATCCAACCCCGTTTCGCAAAATGGTGGAGACCTCCACGCTAGGGCGCTTCCACCACCAAAGGCTCGACCTTCGCCGTTGCCTCCCCGCCATCCTCACCTCCCACAAAACCCTCTTCACCGTGCTCTGGATCGCCGCCTTTGCCTCCGTTTTCCTCTGGCAGAGGAACATTGTCGGCGGCTTCCTCGTCTTCGGCGCTCCTCCGGCCAGGCCCATGCCCAAGCTCCGCCCCACCGCCTTCAATCTAACGGATTTCGGAGGCGTCGGTGACGGCGTCACTATCAACACCGAGGCCTTCGAGAGGGCCGTTTCCGCGATTTCCAAGTTTGGGAAGAAAGGCGGTGCGCAGTTAAACGTGCCTCCCGGACGCTGGCTTACGGCGCCGTTTAATCTCACCAGCCACATGACTTTGTTTCTAGCTCAAGATGCTGTTATTCTCGGCATTGATGTCAGTTATCTTTCTCTCCTTCTTACTTTTTTTTTTAACTTACTGATAATTTTGTATTGTGTGTGTTATTATTTTTAATATGAACCATATTGAGGGAAGTTGTTCAGGTGATTTGTACATGTAACAGAAGAAACAGTAGTGAAGGGAGTAGATTGTATGATCTTTAGTGTTGTGAAACTACGGAGAGAGATTGGGGTAAGTTGTCAAGGGATCTAGTAGGAAGTAATTTCTCTGAAAAATTGTCTTTGACCTGATCGAACAGCGTTGTTGATCTATTTAGCTGACCTTACCTAATGGTATAAGGCTTTTTTCTAGATGTTGTCTAATCATGAAGGATATGGTTGGATATCTCATGTCCAGAGTTGAAGACACAGTGCACTAACCTGTTTAATGTTTGAGAAGGTAAGCAAATGAAGTATTGTAAGAGTAGAACTGCTGTCCAATTATATATTTTTTTCAAGGCTTGGTGGTTGTAGCTTGCACTTTGGCTATTGTGGCTGCAGTTGTTTGGCGCAGTTTTTCTTATTAAAATAATCTCTGACTTGGTTCTAGCTTGAATACAACAATACCCTGGGTCCATCATGCAAAATGATGGGGAGATAGAAGGTGATGTCAACCACAAGATCCAAGGTTGCATGAAATGGAGCAATGCTTGTGATATGTGATAGAAATATGCCACACAAGCTTAGAGGGACATTCTATCACGGAACCATATGATCTGTAATGTTTTAGGGGACTGAGTGTTGAGTAGTAAAGAGACAGCAAAGAAATTCAATTACATGTCCCAAATATGATAATGCTACAATGATTGAGTTACCTCCCATTGTAGAAAAAAAAAATAGTAGAATTTTGTCTTTAGATGGTTTAGGTCTATTTTAGAGAACCCTTGAAGAATCACCAGTGAGGAACATTTACCATATAGAAGATAGTCCAATGGGTAGAGACAGTGAGGGACACCAAGGAAAACTATAGGCCAAATCATTAAGAGAGATTTAGAGGTAAATGGTTTATCTTTTCACTTAATACATGATAAAACTTTTGGTGTTTTACAATCTATGTTGCTGACCCCTACTTGGAAAAGGATAGGTTGTTGCTGTATTGCTATTTTGGTATGTAAATTTCTGTTGTGGTAGACATATAGTTCAATTTAATACAAGAGTAATGATCAAGCTTGGAGCAATAAGAAAAATAATTCTTTAAACAGCTACTGAGAGTCCAATGTGGTAGGATTACTGAAGAGCACCTTGAACTGAGTTATAGGTGATCAAATGATATAAAGAGTTGTACAACATGAAATAATAGTGGATTGGCTTCTGTTTAGACCATATGCTGTTCTTGTACAACATAACAAGTCCTAATTAAGATTTAAAGAGTAGAATGTTGCTTGATTTATCTTTTTGAAGAAGTTATTGTACCTAGATCATAACAAACTTTGATTTTTTCTAAAGTCAATCTTCTGGTTTGCTGAATTTCTTCATACCATTCTGTATAATGTACCCATCATAGAATATTTCAGAACTTAATGTACAGGTCTACATTGTATACTTGGCTTTGAGTGAGAGAATTTGAACTTAATAACAATGATCTAGATATTATCACTGGATTTTGTATTTATCTCAGAGGAGTGGTATCAATTCCCTTTTTCCAAATCTTATCATGGAGCTCTTCAATTATAGTTACTTATATTTGTAGTCTTGTCTTTCTCCTTGATAAATCTATTTCCTATGTTACAAATTCCTTCCACTCTCATACTTAAACATTTTACTTACACTATATTGTCACTTATGTGATGGCTGACAGGATGAAAAATATTGGTCTCTGATGGCTCCATTGCCTTCATATGGGTATGGGAGGGAGCATCCTGGGCCACGATATGGCAGTTTGATTCATGGTCAAAATCTTAAAGATGTTGTGATAACAGGTAAGGATTTTTTATCATGCCTACAATGTGTGAAGGAGTACAAAAGTCATCATTGTTCTGAGTTCTTTACTTAGTATCACTTGAAACTAGAAAATATGAAAAATGTCTAAGAGAGTTCAAGATTCATTCATTTATATAGATGCTTACATCAGTAGAGAAACAAAAATGATATGATGGTTTACATATATGTGTCAGATAGGTAATACAAAAAAAAATGAGTTAACCTATTCTAACAAGTTAACTCTTGCACATAAATTAAGCAATTTTGCCATTCCCCCTCAGTCTGTAGCATAGCATACAAATCGTATGTACCAAGATTGGAATTTATAAATTGAATTCAAGGTCCCCTCGAGGACTTAGACTAAATATTTGCAAATTGATTATTGGAGTTGACAAATTTTGTGCAAATTTCCTTGCTCAACAACTTCTCCCAAACAAAATGGCAATCAATCTATACAATGTTTTGTTCTCTTAGGAAATATAGGATTAGAAGTGTTGGAAGTGATGTGGATACCTAGTTGTCAATGTACATGCTCATTTGTTGTATCCCACAAATTTCAGCTCTTGAAGGAATTGTTTTATTTTATCCACACAAGTTCAAAAGTGAGTGATGTCTTTGCTCATATTAAGCTCCAACACTAGATTGAACAACCACATTTTTTTTCTTGCTTTTCCAAGAAATATTATTGCCTCTAATGAAAACACAATATTCAGTTGTGGAACGCCGATCTATAGAAGTTCCTACCCAATCAACATCACAATAGCCGATTGAACTATCCACAGGTTTTCAATTCATTCGTGTTTCCTTTAGAATATCTTTAAGACATATTTTCTCTAAGAAATAACAAGACCTTCTTTTGATCGAGCTACTTCGTACCCACAAAATACTTAAGACATCCAAGATCTTTGGTCTAAAAATGACTACATAAATGCTTCTTCAATTGAGAAGTGGTTTGATTTAGGGTGCCATGAGTAGGGGTTGGCAATGATTCAACAAATGGAACACAACTTGTTGTACATAACTAACATTGTGGAGTGAAGAAGGAAAGAAGGGATTCTCCTAAAGAAGGGTGACATTAGCAAACAGGTAGTATTTTTTAGTTTCTGGAGAATAACAGTGATGCCCTTTTTGGAGATGATAGTATCTTAGGAAAACACATTTGATAACTCTTGTGAGAGTTTATCCAACTTGAAAGACATCATGGACAAAACACTTAGACCAAAAGGTACAAGGAGTAATATGAAATAAAAGCACATGATCAAAATTTGGGTGCATGACACGAAGAATCATAACCATGTAGAACTTATCCAACTTCTTAATCTCATTAAAAGAATCAAGTTCTAAAATTATCTTCAATTCCTTAGCATTTGATTGGGATTCAACAATAAAGGAAGTCATGCCATGATCTATTTGTTTTAGAGATGTCAATTTATGAGTAGAATCATGAAAATGTTGATTATCATTTGCAAGAAAAATACTCTTAGCCTTCTTTGTGCGTAATACAAGTTTTAAATGCTCTAAAAGTGCGTAATATATTGGGTTCCACATATTGCCAAAATAGGGCGCAAAGTTGAAAATCCACCTTCTCCCACCATTCAACCTTGTTTAATGGTATTTTACTAGCAACTTCTTCCAAATGATCATGGAAGCCTTGTCCAAGAAACCAGATGTAGAACAAGACAAGTAATATTTTTGCCATTAAGCTTCTTTGAAGTAATTATGGGAGAACCAAAAGAGGAGTGGATAGGTCCAACAACAACCATTTCAGAAAAAAGGAGAAGATAGTGGTAAAAGAAAAGGAACCCGCAAGGTGTTCAAGGGGTTGTGCTTGAACTAGTATGAAATGAAAAAAAGTGGGTTGGAATAAGAACAAAAGAGGTCGGCGACAACAAGATGGGTGACACAAGGTCTTTTTGGTGGCTGGGAGGTGGTGTGAGGAGAACACGTGCTTAGGTGTGCCATCTACTAATGTTGTGCAATGCAATGTGTGTGAGGATGAATTGGCATCTGAGACCAGTTTGGTTCTCCATCGCTCAAAGAAGCACTTCTCATCTGGTGTTTTTCTGGAAAAAAACAACCCTAGCTGGTTGCAGCCAACAGGAAACGATGGCGAACGGAGAAGAAGGGTATTTGGTGTTGTGTCGCTTGACGAGATGAACGCAGCCACCGAAAGACAGTGGACAACAGTGAATGCACCATACAATAACAAATAGTGAAGGTTCAATGATCGACCCACTCTGATACAAACATGAGATTGGAAAATATGAAAAACATGTCTAAGAGGGTTCAATGATCTGTTAGCTTATTCATTAATTATATGGATGCTTATGTATGTAAAGAAACAAAAATGATATAGTCTACCTATGTATCTTTTTGGTCTAGTCCTTCCATATTTTTGTATTTTCTTTCTTTTTTCTTTTTTAATAATACTTTTTTTCATGTGATGGCAAATGATTGTTGTTATTTGAGGTGTCAGCATAACTGAGATGTCAAGTTACATAGTGATGCTCAACATGAAAGTTTTTATTTTAAAAAAAGAAACAAAAATGATATGACTATCTACATATAAGTATTGGATAGGTAATACGAAAGATGAGTTAACATTCTAACATGTTAACTCTTTCACATAAGTTAAGAAATTCTGACAGTATCCAATGTCATTGTAAGCACATTCAAGTCTTTATCTTGCAATGCAATATAAGTGTTGTATTTCAAGGAGAAAGAAGGAAAATAGATGTTTAGAGTTTCAAAATGAAAATAATATTGTCAAAACTTGCCTTTAAAGTTGATTTGATATATTTTGAAAGGTCTTAAGCTTTTGGCGAACAACTGGAATAGTTCCTTATTGACTAGTATTTTTTCAAGTGTTTATATCAATTTGAATCAATAATATTTCAATATTCGAAGAAAGATGAATTGATTTAGCATTTACTAATAGTTCCTTGATATTGATAAATTGCCTTGCACCCTATACCTCATTTAAGGTAAAAGGCTTAGCATAGTAGAAGTCTTTTGTGATTCATGTCAATTTTGATGCAATTTAAGACTTATTAGTTGAATAACCTCATTGAAAGGTGGCATAGTGCACTATTAAGGAGAAATCTGTGACCTGGTTGTAAGCAGTACAGTAGTTAGGAGGCAATAATTATCAGGATAAGCAAACCTTTTTTTTTTAAGCAAACCTAGCACAGCAATGTTTTCCACTTTTATCTCCTCCTTTTCTGTGTTGCTTAATCTTTATTTATAAATTTGTGATTCCATCTATTGTCATAACTCACAGGGCATAACGGTACCATAAATGGTCAAGGACAAGCATGGTGGAAAAAATATCGCCAGAAGCGTCTCAACCACACTAGGGGGCCACTTGTTCAGATCATGTGGTCTAGTGACATTGTGATCACTAATATTACTTTGCGTGACTCTCCTTTCTGGACACTTCATCCATATGACTGCAAAAACATTACAATAAAAGGGGTAACTATCCTGGCTCCTGTGTTTGAAGCTCCAAATACTGATGGCATTGATCCTGGCAAGTATCTTCTACTGAATGCAAAACTTTATTTCATATCTTATTGTATGGCCTATAATTTGCTGATTAGTTCTATCCTATCAATAAGGAAATAGATTTTGACAATTAGCTGAGGGTAGCTTCTTCTTGATAGTTAGCAATGCCAAAGAAGCCAACTTGAAGAGACGTCATGTTAAGGATGTTGCATAGAAGGGGATTAGTAATATGTATGGTGGAAAAATGGATGGAAGCTTAATCCTGGAAATATTTTGATTTTTATGGCTAACTGAACCAAAACTCTGATTGATTCAGTGGGAAAATTATTATACTGGCAGGAATGGGTTAATTGATTTTTTTTCTTCTTTTTTGGTAAGCTTGTGCGAGATGTCAGATTTTTTGGGAATTGTGTTTCAAACCTGTGGGTGATTAATTTTAGAATTTAGGTTTGCATAACATGTGCGAGATGTTTGTTTGTGAACAAACATGGTACACTCAACATATCTGGCACTGGTTTGGTTAGCATTTCAATCATCAAACTGAGAGGAATCTAAACTTTATTGTAATGTTCATCTAATTTTTATTGTTTGTGTGAAGAATTTTAATAAGCACTACTTTCTACTGTATGTAACAGACTCTTGTGAGGACATGTTGATAGAGGACTGTTACATAAGTGTGGGAGATGATGCAATTGCAATAAAAAGTGGTTGGGATCAGTATGGAATTTCATATGGAAGGCCTTCCATGAATATAATGATCCGAAACCTTGTTGTTCGCTCTATGGTCAGGTGAATCCCTAACAAGGCCAATTTGTAATTTTCTGCAAACCTTTCAGCATCTTTTATTTGGGAAAATAATATCCTGTTTCAGGAAGCTTCCTGAGAGCTTTTAATAACTGTATGCCTGCATAAATTTAAGAACCTAAGAGCAAATGACTACCATGTATAGCTGCTTGTCTGTGATAGAATGAAACTTGTTTTTTCTCATCTTTGCATAGTGTTATAATAAGTACCCTAAAATCTCAAGTTCCATGTCTCATTTGGCTTTATCAATCACTCGAACTTTTAAGCTATGCAATTTACTAATTATCAAGCAACCAGCAATTACATGTTTGTCATCGTGGCACACCTGATTTGGTTTTAAGATTTGTTTATTCTACCACCAGGATGAAACTGTGTAATTTGTGCTTTGTTTGAAATCACCTCACTCATGGGATCCCTTGAATATGTGATTCATAGGCTCCAGGTAAATTAACGAATTTGTCTGACTGGTGGCAACTTTTCCCATTGATGATCCTGGATATTATTTCTAGTTAACTCTTTTGTGCATAAATCAATCTTAGTTAACGTTGACAACTGCTTGCTAGTTTGTGTTTGTCTATAACACGTACTGAGGTCTTCGTATCTTAATAATTTTTTATCAAATGAAACAGTGCTGGCATCTCAATAGGCAGTGAGATGTCTGGTGGAGTGTCCAACATCACGGTGGAGAATCTTCTTGTCTGGGATTCTAGGCGCGGTGTGAGGATCAAGACCGCCCCTGGACGAGGAGGATATGTGCGCCAAATAACTTATCGGAATCTAACATTTGAGAATGTCCGTGTTGGAATTGTGATGAAGACAGATTACAATGAACACCCTGATGATGGGTATGACCCTACGTCACTCCCAATTCTGAGAGACATAAGCTTTACCACAATCCACGGTCATGGGGTTCGCGTGCCAGTACGTATACACGGTAGTGAACAAATTCCTGTGAAAAATGTGACTTTTCAAGACATGTCAGTTGGTCTAACCTACAAGAAGAAGCATATCTTTCAGTGTGCCTTTGTTGAAGGCCGTGTAATAGGGACCATCTTTCCTGCTCCCTGTGAGAACCTGGATCGGTACAATGAGCATGGACAGCTGGTTAAGCATTCTGCAACCCAGAATGTGACAGATATAGATTATGATTTTTGAGGTGTCACCTTCACTAATTCTCGGCCTTGTTCCTTTTACTCAGGCCTCAATTTATGTCTGTATTACATGTTTTTTAAGGAGGTTGGAGAAGTCAAGTCCCACTCTTTTTTTCTTTTTTCTTCTTTTTTAATCTTGTAATTTCACTTGCCTACTCCATTTTATAGCTTTCTGAAGTGGAGTTGTAAATACAGAAAAATTTCATATGCTTACCTAAGTTTACTAGATTACACGATGGCGCAGTCCTCATGCTTTAGGTTGTTTATTGCACTTTATCTGCCATTATGGTCTCATTTTTCTGCTGAGGAAGATTGGTGCATTACCTCTCATCTCAGCATGTAATGCATTCTTGTTTTCAGGCTTCATTCACATATCACCTCACACTATAATTTTATATAGAATGTATTTTTGTCAATTTAACTTACTCTTAACTATTTGTGTCAAAATTAGGCTATTTTTCTTAGATAGCATTAATTTCATTTTTATTTCTCCAATTAGTACTCTTTTGTTTTTATTTTTCTATTTAACATTGTTTCAAAAGTAAAAGGAATTAATAAATTAAAAAAATTAATAATTTTAATTTTGGATGTTTTGAAAAAATAAATTTATTAGTTGTAAAAAAATATATTTTTAATATTTAAAATAGTTAGAAATATAATTATTGAAAAACGAAATGAATTTTTATAAAATAAAAATAATAAATAATAAATTAAATGAATATCATTTCTCATGTTGAGCATATACTACATCATTTCTATAAATTAATAACAATTCATAACCAATAAACATGAAAACATAGTAATGATACAAAATGTGTGACAAATTTGTTTCATATTTACTTCTTTCTTACCTTATACAACACAATAATTCTTAGGTTGTACAACACAATAACATAATAATGTGCATCCGTCACATCATTTTTTCATAATTGTTTTTTCCTTAGGTTGTACAACACAATAACATGTATTATTACATCACTCTCTATATTTAGTATCGTCTTATATCTCTTATTTTTATTTTGTTTTGATATGTTTCTTTTATATCTTTTATCTTTATCTTATTTTGTTTTGCCTTTATTTTATACCTCTTTTGTTTTTAGTTTTTTTTTTGTAATTCTTTATTTATTTTTGTTTTTATTTTTATTTTTATTGTTGCTGTTTTTTTCTATATTTATTTATTTTTGTATTTTTGTATTCTCATTTTAAGCATTAAGTGTAGCATTTGCATTAGTTTTTCTTTTTTTTTAGGATTTTGCATTTAGGTAGACACTTCAATATTATCTGTATGTTCAATACTAATTAATACTAATTGACTTTGGCTTTTTTATAATTATGTCCGTATTTTTTACTTGAAATTAAAATAATTATATCATCAATAATAATAAAAATAAATACTAATTTATGTTTATAAATTCAATTTTTATGTTGTTGTTGGGTTTAATTTTTTATTTTCTTCATTCTTAAAAAAAAAATTTAGACTAAACATTTTTAATTTTTTATTTATTACTTTTATTTTGTAGAAACTCATTTCTTTCTTTAATAATTATATTTATAACTATTTTAAACATTAAAAATATTTATTTTTTTATAACCAATATATTTATTTTTTTATAACCAATATATTTATTTTTTTAATGCATTTAAAATTAAAATTATCATTTTTTTAATTTATTAATTTCTTTTCCTTTTAAAACGGTGTTAGATAGAGAAATAAAAATAAAAATGTGCTAAATAGAAAAATAAAAAAGTGTTAGATAAAAAAATAAAAGTAAAAATAGTGTTATTTGAAGAAAAATTCTAAGCAACTGTATAAATATTAAATATGGTCTCTAATGTATATTAAGGTGATTAAATAAATTTATATTAATATAACATTTTTTTAATTTGATTTATATTCATTTTTTAATGTTAAAGTGACTCTTAAGATGAAATCATCCAATAAAAAGTTATTGATGCAGTAGTACAAGTTAAAAAAAATATGGGAACATCGCAAGTTGATCTTTCCTCTGATAAGGGGAGATATTTTGAGGTAGGATGCCCCAACGCCGTATGGAAGTAGGATTCTGCTGTGCCCTACAAAAATATGGCAAACATGATAAGTATGTCGATGATTAATGTGTGAAAAAGGCCACCTATAGGTACCTAAAAAGTTATTTAAGTTAAATACGTAAGTATTAATATATGGTCTATAATAAAAAGGTAAATTATAATTTTAATACAAATTTTTTAATTCTATTAATTTTTAATTGAATTTCGTTACTAGTTAAGATAATTGAAGATATATTTTGTCTTTAATAATTATCGTTTATTATTAAAAAATAATATTAATATATAATTAACATTTTAAAAAATCACTAAAGATTTTAAATTCTTCTAAAAAAAGAAAATATTTTTAAAGGCTAATGACATTAATTTTAATTCTCTCTTTGATAAATACACGTGATAATCATTAAAAATAAAAAATTTATTTAATTACCTTAATTATTAATAGAATTAAAATAAAATTAACATAATTAAATATGTCCATATTAAATATTTTCCTAATTTGTTATAGTATTTATATTACTTAACGTGTAATTAAATTTTAATATTTATCAATAAATTTCTGAGATAAATAAACCAATCATATTTCACCTAAAGATACAGCAACAAAGATTAAAAACAAAAACAAGCAGGAAACGTTAAACTTCTTTACCAGAATCAGCTTCTCTTTCTTTTTCACTTTTTTGTCACCTCTTTAGAAATAAATACTAGATAGATTATAAATTTATGCATATATAATGTTTATAATGCTTACATTAACTAATGTTATTTTAATATTTATGAATAAAATAAATTTGTGTGTCCCTACATGTAATATAAGTAGTATAAAAAAACGAAAAGCAAGAGTCTTTCTTATAAAGTAGCATGAATAAATTATAGTTGGGTGATGGCGAAGAACACGAAGATCACGTGCATGTGTACAAGTAAAAACAATGAATGTGTGGATGAAAAGTAGATGTCATGTCACTTCCATTGAATAGGAGGAAGAATTCAAAAAAAGAATATTAAACTAATCTTACTTTGTTTTATATTTGTTAAGATATATGTTTTGTATGTTAAAATAATAATTTTTATACAGTGCATTGACTTATTATTTGCCATGGTCCACAGAATGTAAAAAAAAAAAAGACCTAGATTTTCTTACTACAAGTCTCTTTTCAACTTTTTTTATTTTGGTATAAGATTTATTATATTTTTGTTTTTTTAAGCATATTGATTTTTCTTCTGCTTTCATTTTTTTATAAATTATTTTAACCTTGTAAACAGAAAAATATTTCTTGTATGGATTCTCATAGATATATGAAAAAAAAGTTTCAAATATTTTTTTATCGTAGTTTATGAGTAAACAAAAAATGTTGTGGAAAGATAAATCAAGCTATTTTCTTTAATATAGGTCAATTATAACTTCTTCAATATGATATTTTCATTTGTTTTAAAATTAAACAAGTTTTGTTGTTTATTAAATTAATTTGATTAAAATTAAAACAATAAATTAAACTGAATTAAATACTTTTTGACATATTTCTGTTTCTAAAATTTAATTAAATTAGTCTTATAATAAAAGTTGAAACTAACATAAATTTATTCTTAAAAATGGAAAAATATAATTTAAATTTTGAAAATTGAAAATAAATTCAATTTTAATATTGTCATTTTATTACAAACTTATGAAACCTTTTTAACGTTACATTTTTTATTTTTTAATTATTAACTAATTATCAATATCTTACTATTGTTTAATTTGTTATGTTTACTAAATTATTTATTTATTTAGTGTTAGGTACAAAACTAACCTTAACTTCAGGACAAATTATTTACCTCAAATTTTCTTACTTGTATATATACACCAAAGTATATGAATTAAAATTTTGATATTTTTTTTAAACATATATCAATTTAACTTTATCTGGTAGAACTAAGATAAATTTATTTTAAAAATATAAATCATGATTTAAAATTTAAAATCAATCTCAATAATAAATGTTAATTAATAATTTTTAAATATAAATTTGTTCTGTTTCGTTAATGATTAATTATTAATGTTTTATTGTATTTTAGTTTCTTATGTTCACTAATGTATTTATTTTTATTTATTTAATTTATATTATTTTTTGAAATAATGTTTACGATACACTATATTCCTTGCTTACCTATATTAAGGTATTGGGATATCAAGTTTTTATTTTTCAAATTGATAATTTATATCATGACTTCTATTCGAGTATTTATTTTATTTTTTTTAATGAAGTCGCATTTGCAGTTTATTTAATAATGTTTTAATAGAACTGTGCTTACATATGGAATTTTAATTTATTATTATATTTGTTTTTGTTTTCTGTAAGTAGTGTTAGCAGTGATATTAAAATCGACACCAGCAACACATAAGATTGAGTACGTAGTATTTCTGAGTTATAATATATAATATAATATATAGTCCGTATAATAATTGAACACACAGTTTGTTCATATGATCCTTGCCTCTGGTGTGAGCTGTTCCTTCCTGTTTCACAATGTCAGAAAACAATAAAGTAGGGTATCGCCATTAATTACACTGGCCCACGCAACTTCAAAGAAAGCCCGGGCCCAGCCCAGCCCGTTCCAACCACGCACTTGCATAGCAACAACAAACTTTGCCGCTGCCGCGTCACCAACGCAAACACCACGTGGTCCAAACCACTCTTAACAATACCATAAATAAATAAATAATATAAGCAATGTCAAAGTCCACTCCGAGAAGGTGCAACGCAAGGTTGTAGGTCATAGGAGGCAACCAAGTAAAGAACCAAAGCATTAAAAAAATATAAATAAAAAAACACCCATTTATTCCTCGTGCTCCAATCTCATTTTCCCTCCTCCTTAAATTAAAAATTCTCACCACCATATATATATATATATAACACAACAAACCCTTCCGCACCAACATCAACGACTTGCATCAACTTCGTCTCGTTTTTCTCGTCATCTCTCTGTGTTCTTAAACCACGTTTGCGAGCAACCATTCTGATTCTTCCTATATCGGATTTCTGTTTCACTGCTGCCTTGATTTTTCTCTCCACGGCTAAAATGTCGACCTCGTCGGAGTATTCAGGATTTTCCGGCAACCAGACGGCGAATTCGTCGTCGGAGAAGTCCACGTTCTCTCAGACTTGCAGTCTATTGAGCCAATACCTCAAGGAAAACGGTACCTTCGGAGACCTTACCCTCGGAATGACATGCACCGTCGAAGCAAACGGTATGAATTTCATTTTATTTCCCAATTAGCCCTAAATTATTTATTATTGTTATTATTTCCCTTATTCGTGAAACCGTGGGTTAGGATTATTATTTTTTTAATTCTTGGAGTTAAACCTGGGTTGGGTTCAATGTTTGTAACCGTATTTAATTGCTCGAGGAATATTGGATAGTGTAAAAACGGGACCAGTATGAGTCATGGTGTCCAAATTTCCCTTCCTTTCCGGAGAGCAAAAAAGGTAGCGTGAGAGGGAAGATGAGAAGATAAAAAAACGTGAAGCAAATGTGTTTTAACTGTCCAGATTTTTCTCCTTGAAATGTTACGGGTATTTCTCTAATAAAATTAAAAGAAAAATAAAATAAATAAATGGTGTGGATATGGCTATGTAACAGAACTGTAGCATGTGTGTTCCTTGCGTGTTTTGTGCATGAGTTCCTGATCCTCCGTGTTTCACAGCTTCTCCTTCTGAAACATCGTGTCACCCTGCAACAACCATGGAGTTGTTTCCCACCATTTTGACACAACGGAACCCTTCTGCTGCTGTGGATTTCCTCTCTCCCTCGCGTGCATATCCTCACTACTCAGAGCTTAATAAATCAAGGTGTGTTGCTGTGCTAGTTTAATTAGTTCTCAAGTGAAGTTCCCTTTTGTGTGCAACCAAATTAATGAATCATGAGTGGATACTTAATAAGTGTTCTGGTTTTTTGTAATGATCCACAGTGGTTTCAAGCCTGTGGAGAAGGAGCCTAAAGCTTCTCAGATGACAATCTTTTATGCTGGACAAGTGGTTGTGTTTAATGATTTTCCCCCTGAAAAAATGGAGGAGATAATGTCACTGGCCAGGAAGGGAATGTCCCAAAGCCCAAACTACCATGCATATGCTCACACTAGAAACCAACCATCCTCCATGGCAATTGTTCGTGGTATACTTTCTTTTACTTTTGATCTCTGCTATTTTGTGATGGCCAAAGCTAATCAATTCTATATAAACCTTTTGTTCTGATCATAATTTTTATTTCTATGTAGGTCTTCCAATTGCGAGGAAAGTTTCACTTCATCGTTTTTTCGAGAAGAGGAAACATAGGTAAGACTCTTGAATTGAAATAAGCAAATATCGTTTGATTTAGGCCCTTGTGCTTTTTTTTCCATAAAAATAAGAAATAAAAATGAATTGATCCAAAATTGTATCAGTGTGTGCATAATTCATTTCTTCTTTATAGAATTCAAAAACTAAACTTTTAAGCTTCTATTATGGATTGATTATTTGAATTTGAAACAGTCGCTATCAATAGTGAACATCTGAAACCTTTTTTCATAGTAAATGAGGAATTAATGTAATGTATTGTCTGGTTTTTGTTTTATGGAAAACAGATGTGTCAATTTTCGTGACAAAGAATAAACTAATCTAGTGCACTGTGCAAATTGAATTTACTCTTTTCATGCTGCAATTGTTGATGTTAAGTTGTTTTGGCCTGGTCCATTAATTTGTGTTCTTTTCTACTGTGTTTGCAGAATTTCTGCCAATGCGCCATATCAAATAAACAAACCCAACTCTGCTCCAAATAAGCTCGCCGCAGAATCCATGCCATGGCTTGGATTTGGTGTTCCATCAAAACAAATCTGAGGGGAATTGCAGTTTTAAGTAGATTTAACCATTTTTTTCTTCTTTATTTGATTTGCTAGCTCTTGGTGGTGTTTGTTTCCACACTACTTTGACTACGACAAAACTAACATTAGGAACAGTAGTAAAGTATTAGGTGAAGCTTAATATTTGCTCTGAGTAGTATTTCAGAATCCTGTCTTCACTATTGTCATTTTTTTTTATTGCAAGGTACTTGGTTTTGATAAATTTCCTATTTGTAACAATCTCTTAGCCATCGAAATTTACAGCCAAAAATAACATAATAATGATCAGAATTAAAGTAGGATAGTGTAGAATTAATTTTTTTTATTATTATAAAAAAATTATTTATGCTACAAAATAAGTATTTTAAATCCTTTAAATTTCACAAACAAACTTACGAAAGTTATCATTTGATAAAAAAAAACTATTGAACACTTTTAATTAAATCATTTATACTAATACCACATTAATTTGTAACCAAAAGAGATCAACACATCTCAAAATAAAGCACAAATTAAAACAGTGCCTACCACTTGGGTTTTGTATTGAGTAGTTTATTTCTTTGTGCATTCTTTCATGCCCCTAAGATATTGATCCCCCAAATCCAAAACTTTGAATATTTCCTAATTACTTAATTTCACAGCTAAACATTAAATTGGGTTAAATTGGATATATACACACACACCACATTATATAGCACATTCCTTGTAACTTCCTAATGCTTTCTTAAAATATTACCATGAATTAAACCTTTATTGACTATAATTTATACATTGATTTTCAAGAGCAATAATTATAAATATTATTACAGTTAAAATTTAAATATAATCACAATAGTTAGAATAAAAATAAAATATTTCAAACATGGCTTATATAATAACAATAATTATTATAATATTAATATATATATATATATGTAAAAGTATAATCTTAATTTATTTACAATAATAATACTAATCTATAATGTAATGTCTAGGCTGAATGACCAAAAGGTTGAAAGGTCGACAATAAGACTGAAAACTAAGCAAAAATGAATAAGTAATTAAATAGTAAAGTAGTGTAGCAAAACCCATTAAATAGATCCAAATACGTGTAGTATGTTTAATATATATAAGGTACGAAAAGTAAAAGTCCAATTGGATCTAAAGCCCAATAAGGGAGTACTATAAATAGGTGTGATGAGCATATATTTATTCACTCACTAGCCTTATTAATAGATTATTGGACTATAATAATAAATAAATCTATTGTTTTAATTAATATTCTTATAATTGGGTTTATTTGGGCCTTAACTATTATTATTGTTAATTTTGTGTTTTTAGAGTAAATTAT
>Ga0123342_1003175_pt1 | contig 26617 bp, 8 predicted proteins | sample Turbeawhitnodule_FD_89960 | JGI IMG/M metagenome (GOLD analysis project Ga0123342, IMG submission 89960) | Root nodule microbial communities of legume samples collected from Mexico - Turtle bean Mexico white nodule | ecosystem: Host-associated > Plants > Roots > Nodule | place: Mexico: Nepantla...
AATTTAAGTGAAGATCATATGAAAAAATATGAAAATGTGATTGAAGCATGTCCTTGGAACATTTAACTCTGCAAATAAAATTATTAAAATGCTAGGCGATAGCTCAGCTACTGTTAATTCAATGGTAACGCATATGGATTAACAGCGTAATTTATGTTTTTACAACCTGAGTACGGAGTCATCCACAAGGGCGGTAAATCTGTTTGTAAAAACATCCATAAATCTGATCTAACGCTTAGCTACCAAACACCCCATGAGGCCTCCACCAATCTCGTAATGTCTGGCAGCAGAAAATCCTACTTCCAAGGCAAGTTTCTCCAATTCCTTCCCTGCATCACAGGAAGGTTCATAAATTAGTGAATCAATCTTATCAAAGTTCTACCAGCAATGAACATAATTTATTTGTCCCATTTGTTTGCTAATCATTTTCAATTATTATACACAATTACTAACTGCATGATTATCAACTAGGAATGACAATTGTACCCTAACCTAATGAACACCTGCAAAAAATAACCAAGATAGATAGAGGATTACATGTTAAATGGACATAGGTGCCAAAATTGATGACTAAAGCACCGCACCACACACCCGCATATAATATAGTATAAAATATAATATAAAAACATACAAATGTAGTTATGGTGTTCTTAGTCAGATCAGATGTACTCGAACTCAAGTTGTGTAAAAGAACAAAAGAAACTTTTATGCTGGTGCTTAGGACATTTTACTAAATAAACATCCATAACCCTAAGTAACCATTTCAATGTGAGGATCATCAAAATTGAAAATGTTTGCACAAGCCTCCCACAGACTGAGCTCGATTGGAGGCTCCAAACTTGTACCCCACTTATGAGAGTGAAGCTAAAGTTAAGGAGGATATCATAAATTATTGAGCTTAGAGGGCAGTATTTTTGCAGCATTGCATCCCTCTCCTCTGTTAATATGTATATTTTTTGTTAGTAAGAAACTTGAACCCATGACCTATCCCTCCCTCCATTACACTTTTACCATCAAATCAACCTTATAATCCTTATGTCAGGTTATACACTTGGCCAATAAGTCAAGTGGGTTTGATATTCAGGCTATAATAACAATTACTATTAGGAATGGGAATAAGCCAGGCAATTCATTGGGGCAATAACCTTTACCCACATTAGGCAAGCTCAAGCTACGTCTATTTGTTAAATAAGTTTGACAAAGCCTTTTTGAAAACTTATTTGGCAAGAACAAGTCAAAAGACTTAAGGTCATTACAAAATCCATTTAGATTAGAACTAATAAACCAACCTATTTAAGTAGATACAAATAATATAAGAACAATAGTATTATTATTTTATTGAATTATAACATTATGAAAATATATATTTACAGACTTAAGCTCATGTTCTACACAAAGCCTTACGCCATTAATCTATTTAGAAGTTTGTTATTAACCTTTGAAAAGGCCCTGCTATAAGAAAAGAGTTTTGAATAGGCTTTCAAGAAATCAAACTGTGAGAAAAAGTTAGGCCTTAAAAGATATATATCCGGTAAGTAAGTCAAGCTCGAGTCTCATATTTTAAGAAATATGGCCGGCCTATTTTTAAGGAAAAGCATAGCCTGACCTGTTTCATTTCTACCCCCTAACTGGATTGAATCTAAGGCTTTTAGGAAATTCTTTCAAGATGGTCCCAAACTATATAAAATTTGCAGAAACAAAGGCAAGTCATACAATTAAAAACCCAAGTCACAGCCAAACTTATGTCATTCTATTCTATAGCACTGAGAATAAATCCTTTACAAAGTTTCGCAATATATCTCAAGCACGGAGAAGAAATAGGTGAGACAACATAATGTAAAAATCCTATAAAAAGTCTGATCTGATAAAAAAATTCACTTGAAAACAAACCTGTTAAAAATTCTCTTATTGAACTTTTAAGGTATTTGTATTCCTCTGAAAGACCATAACCAGAGGCAACAGGAACAACAACATTGTCAATCATCCATTCCTAGCATAAGTAAATACGTGGGAGTTACCTTCAGTGAATTCACGAAATCAAAATGACAACTGCAAATTAATAAAAAATTGTACGAATAAGATATGGTAATATTCGTTTACACAAGCAGTACCAAAGATGATTTCATCAGTCCTATCAAACTGATGAACTCACTCAAAAGCATTGCTGAAAAGAATAAATGCATTTTTCTTTCACCTATCTTGATTTTTAATCTTAAGCCAAACCTTTTAATTTACTGAGACGATCAGAAGGGTAACTATACTTGTTCAAAATGAAGAAGCATTGCTGTGCAAATTATTATTAGATCTTATATAAAGCAACCAGTGAGGCTGAGATATACCGTAATTGCAGAAGTTAGTGACTCATTGCTTTTATTAAAGTCTAGTATAGACACTGTAGAGCCTGGAAAGCAAAACAAAAAAAATGTATGAAATTTCATATAAACATCAATTATCAAGTTAATGGATAGAGATACAAAACCCACCAGTTTTTAGGACACGGAAAATTTCCTGCATAGCCTTATGTTTATCAACCACATTTCGAAGACCATAGCCCATAGTGATAGCATCAAACCAACCATCCATAAATGGCAAATCAAGAGCATCACCTTCAACCCACCTACGATGCAACAAACCATTACTACCTCCCCACAGCATCAATGAATGCTAAGATACAACACAAACATAATAAGAACTCTAATATCGACACTGCCAATATCTTTATACTAGACCAAAAGTTTTTTAGAAGGTTCAAAAGTAGAAAAAGAGTTTAAATTTATATTAAAAAAATCCCCAGGTTATAATTAATGTCTGCATACTGCAAAATTTACCCATGCTCACTCAATATTCGTGAAGCATTTCTTTGAAAGCAATTGCTGCCGGGATGAAGCAATCGATAACTGATCCTTCGAGAAATCAAGGCCAATCACCTGCACCACAAAACATTCGATGTACCAATTTCACTGTAAAATTCAAAATGCTATAACAATAAGAAGAAGAATTAACTAAAATACACTTCTACTTGCAATGTAAATATTTTTTTAGTGTCCTTCAATTATATATTTTCAGTTATAGCATGTTCATTCATGTCTATAATAATTTCCTTAAAGCTTAAAAAGTTAGAATAAGAATAATTTCGGATTAATTAAAAAAAAAACTTTAGGCATAATAATAATAATAATATATGAATTTCATTTACGCGCAATGTCCTGTTAGCAACGAGAAATCATGCTAGACATGGACAATTTTTTGTATAGATATTGTAAAAGTCAATAAGTTTATCATACATGATAATACATAATTAGATGAAAGTAAACAATTAGATGAAACTGTAAAATTCCTCTTCTCTCATTTAAAGTACATTCATAATAAATTTAAAGCTTAATTATTACACTTTTAGTCTCTCCCATATTGTAAAGATGTGATTTTAGTTCCTCTGTCAATGGACATTTGGGATTTGTTAAAAGTTAAGTTTACTGAGGTGTCTAAGAAACTATAATCACATAACCAAATTGGCACACAATGGGAACTTCAGAGACCAAACTTGTTAATTTAGAATTGTGTGTGTATTAAAATAAGAAAAAACAAATCTTCTGCAAGTATATCTTTTCCAAATTTTAATTTTAATTTAGTTTATGATTTTATATAGAAATCGATTTCATTTTCTTTAATGTTTTTTCCTCTCTCTCTCCCTTAGGAATCCAAATAGGCCTTGCTATTCATAGTAAAGCAATTGAAATATGAGAAACTAAAATCAAACACCTTGCCATCACAGCCTACTTTGTGGGACAAGAGAAATGACAAATCCCCACTTCCACAGCACACATCCAACACACGGTCTCCCAATTTCGCTCTGTGTCCAAATTCAGAGAATACCCAATTAAGAAATGAAAATACAACGGTTACAATATTCTGAAGAAAATGCGATGGCAAAAAGCGAAGAAAGAGGAATACCCAGTCCACGACACCGCCATTCGCTTCCAAACCCGGTGTTGCCCAACGCTAAGCAAGTCATTCAGCTGTCCAAAGGCACACAGAGAGAAACGGCGTAAGTTATCAAAGAGCTAACAGAAAAAAGGAAGAAAGTAACACAGAGTGGAGCACGTTATCATAAACAGGAGCAATGCGGTTAAACAGCGCCCGACGGTCGTTGGTGCATCGAATCAACGTTGGTCGGAAAATGGAAGAAGAAGGAACAAACGTGGCCATGTGCTTCAGAATTCGAATTCACTTCCCAAATATTTCATCTACGCACACTTCTCATGACGTGTTCCGTTAACACCACAATAGCATACCACGTTTGTATATTTTTTTTTATTTTTTTAAGAGTAACTATAATTCACGGTTACTTAAGTGAATTGAGGGTAACAATGCCAACTCATATTAACTACCTAAAGTTATCATTGGAAAAGCGTGTTGTACTTTTGAAATGGAAAGAAATATGTTTTTGAGAAATTTAGTTGATTTTTCTAGGCAATAAAATGTATCATTATATTGAGTAAAAAAATTACTAAAGTACTTTTTCCGAAAATATTACATATTTATAAGATTTTGAGTTTCTCAAATAACCAAAAGATATAATTAGCTATAAAGTATTTAAATAGTATATTGAGTATGATAGGTTAATAATGACACAACTAGATTTAATTTAATTTAGTATTGAGTTGAGTTTTATTTATAATTGGTTCAAAGCTAACAAAATTCAAACTAACAAACTTTTATAAAGGTTGGATTAAGGATTTAGTATGGATGATCAAGACTCAACTGACACTCTTCTCTTATACTTGTATTATGGATAAATTGTATTACATTTTTTTCATGTCTTAAATTGGTTTAGACAAACTTATTATGGTTAACTTACTTAAAGCTTTGAATTAAATTTTACACCTATTGTACTACTTTTTTTTTAATTAGGTTGATAGTTGAATATTACAACTTTTAACATAAAAGAAAAAAAGTTTTTCAAAATTTTGGCTCAAATTAGCCCAAATCATCCAAATGATTATTATTGTGATTGTGACAACGAGATCATCTTCTACAAGGTTGTTGATAGTAAAAGTCTTCATTTGAAAAGGTAATGGATGGGAGAGATCAAATTGAGAGGAGACGTACTAAATTGATATTTTGAAAAAGCCTTTCTCTTATTGAAGTTAAACTTCCCACACCAATAAGTCATCAACAATTATATTAATTATCCCACTAATTTTGTTGAGTTTTTTATGAGGTTCTATAGATCTGTATTTCCTGGTATGTTGGTTGTACTCTTTATCTTTCATGATGATTTTCTCATCCTCGTACCTGGAAATCACGCAATACATGTGATCTCACCATCCTCCTCGTCTCAGACTTCGTCTGGTATGCACGATTTGTACAAATTGAACTAGAATGCCAATTCAAACAAGTTATTTTATTATGGTGTGTACCGTATGGCATTCATGTATATTGTGTGGCCTGTATTTTGGTGGTATCCACACCTTTTACTTGGGTCAACATGTGAAGTTTGTGGAATACACAACAACTCGAAATTGAATGTTTCTATTATATTGGTTTCCCGACTGGTGTTTCACAAGGTATATCTATCATACCTACTAAGACCCCTGCACTTTGAGATTTCTAAGATGTTTGGTGCAGAAGAAATGAAAGGATGTGTGACACTATTCATCAATACCTTGCGCATCTTTGTATTTTCTTTTATGTTAATGTACCACATTGCTAGTTCCACAACTCTTCCATGTTTCTCGGTGGTTCGACAAAAAGATTGTTTAAAAATGAACTTGGATTGACAAAGTCGGGTGGAGGTTGGGAATGTCAATAGATGCTTTAAAAAATTGAGTCATATATTAATGAAGTCATTCAGCTTCTTATGTGACACTATTTAAAGTGGTCATCTTGCTACCCTGGGTTTTTGTTATCCACAAACATAGTTGAAAACCTCGTAAAAAAATCTATCAAATTTCTTTGTAAAGGAATAATAACATTGTAATGTCAGTCCCTTAAAGTTTGTTGAAAAATTCCTACAATGCATTGTTAAGTCGATAGAGAACAAATTGGCTCATCTCATATGTGTCATCAAATGTGTGCTTCGATCTAAGATACCATTATAATTCTTAATATTGCGACACATCTAAATTATTTTTGTAGGGACCACTTGAAATAAATGAAATTCATCAAATTCATATAAAATTGTTTCATCTTGTCAAAAAAAAATCTAATTAAAAAATCCTTGTTTAAAATCACTCAACCACAAATTAATTTAAACTTGAGTAGGCCTATTATTATTATTATTTTCTTAATTTACAATTTAGATAAAATTAATTTTCTTAAATTATTGATTGAATTATATATTTTCTAAATTTCATAAGGCCTCTCTCTCTTAATTTTATACCACCTTAATGTGTGTGTATATATAATATTATAATCTGTTTAGTTAAAATATAAATTTTTGTAATTTTAAATTTTAAATATTACAGTTGAATGCTAAATACTAAATATATTATATTATTATAATCATAGAAAGTATTGGTTAAGGTGGGGTTAGAACATCCACACAATAAAATAGTATAAAATAAATAAAATAATATAAAATAGTAAATGTCTCCTCCCTTACCTTTTACTTCTTATTATTATTATATTATTATTTTCTTAAAATGTTTAGGGATGGAAGCATGGCCTTGGAAGTGGCATAAAAGGAGTCACCAAAACTCCCCTTTTTCTCCTTTCACTCTTATTTATAATGACACTGTAATCATTGTTTTTAGTTACCTATGTAATTAGAGTTACTTGTTTTAGTTAGAGACATGAATTACTAAATATCTCTGTTTTTGGTTGGTTTAGTAAAAGATAAAAGATATCCCCTTCCTGTCTTTTCAATATCTTAATATTACTAAAATGCTCAATTAATTATCAAATTGTAGTTCCTTAGACTAACTCTTAATTAGATTCAATATGTCCTCTCTCAAATCCAATTCCAATTCCAATTCCAATTCCAACTTAGGTCTTACTTTTAAAACTCTTCTATACATTTTTTGAGGTATAAAAACTAACAAATATATAGTTTAAACCAATACTTCAATAACTCATTTAAATTATAATATTAGAATGATTGAATAAAAGTTTATTATTTGTATAAAATTAGTACCGACAATACTTTTGAATTATCTAATCATTTTCTCTCTTTTTCAATTATATATCCATATTTTAATACAACCAATATCTAATTAACAAACCATCATAAAAATATATCATATCTTAATAATCTAAAAGTGAATTTTAAATTCTAGTAATTCAAAAATTCTAAATGTTTGCGTTCAAATATTTATAAACAAGAAGTAATTAAATGAGTTCTTTAAAAAATTTCGATGTTGAAAAATATTGCAATATAAAATTTGAGATGTTATATTTTTTCTTACTTACAAAAATTTCTAACTCAATTTTTATTTACTAATGAATGACAGACTATTTCATTACACATGGGTGTACATATTGTGTTTTTGGGAGAACAACTTCTCGTAGTTAGTTTAAGAAGACGTTTTCATGTTATGGTGCCTAAAAAAGTAATGTAATGATTAATTGGTCTCATAATGTCATGCAACACATGACAAAATGTCGTGACAATGATATGTCTCTTTCATATGGTTGTTTAATCACACATCTTATGTTGTTATATGGCTTTTGTAATATGGCATGAACTTGATGGGAGAGTCATCAATCACGTTAGGGTGGAATAACTTCTTCAGAAGAAAAAAAAATCATGAAAAAAATGAATATCTTTGAAGTCAATGGTGTGTAGCAACTTGAACGACCTCATGATATATTTAATTATTTTAAAATAAAAAATTTATTCAATTATTTATTTCATTGACTATATAAATTATTTATTTATTTATTAAAAGATAAATAGTTTAAATATTGTACATTTTTAAAAAAAATATTATTATTATAATAACTATTGAAATAAAAATATATTATAATTTTTATTATTATAAGTAATTATAAAAATAATAACTTTTAAAATTTCAAGTAATTTTTTTTATTGTGTAGGTAGTTTTTATTGTGAAAAATCATTTAAAATTAAAAAAAACAATTATTTAAAAGGTAAAATTGTAAAAAATTATGTACATAAAATAGGTGTATCGACTTCTATCAAATAGTGAAATCCATTACTACTTATCCATATATTTCAATAAATACAATTTCAAAATCAATCATTTACATATATCATAATTTAGTGCCTAAGTCTAAGTTACTTTTCATGTCACAAGTTACTGACATCTATTTTCGGAAGACTCGTATGTTGAAAAATTGTATTTATAATATTACCTTCATTAAATTGTCACCACAACAAAACTACGGAAAAAGAACTCAATCTACATATGTGACAAGGTAAATCTAATGACCTAACAAATACAGTTCTTCTTTTCACATAATATACTAGGTCATATGAACCACTTTTGACTCTTGTCACTTATCTTTTTCTATATAAGTCCAATTCTCCTTCATAATCCTAAATTCAATACACAATATTCTCAAACATCTCAACATAATATTTTTTTTTTCTTGAAAATAACCATGTTTACTACAAACCACATATTATATAATAACCATACCATCATAGATTTTCATTCATAATATACATTTAACTTAATTTACTAATAATTCTAAATTCATCATCTAGTTATATTGTCATAATGTTCAAATATAACAATATTGTTAAAGATAAACAAATTCATTATTTAAAAATATTAAAATATTTAAAAACATGTTTCTTCAAAATTTAGAAAACACTCTTTCAACTAACACTTGTTCACCTAGCAAATTAAACACATGTTGCAATTCACTGAGCCATCATTTTGCTCGTCCCTAGTCAACGTTGCCTAGTAAACAAAGTATTTGACGAACGACTACACCACTAGAATTGTTTTTCATAAAAAATATCTCGTCCAATGAGAATTGATTCACTTAGAGTCCAAACCTCTCAAATTCTCAATTAAATGAATTTCGCTCAGCAAAACTTGACTCATTCAACGACCAAACCACTTGTCCAATAAATTTTGTTTGCCCAACAACCAAAACTCTCATATTTTCAATTAGATGAATTTTGCCCAACGACCAAACCGTTAAATTTTTTTATTTAAACAACAAATTTGATTCGGCCAATGATCAAAGTTCTTAGCTTTATAATTAAATGAATCTCGTCCTACGAGGATTCTACTTGTTCAACGATTTTGTATAATTCAAAAATCCTGCAAAACAGTGAGTCTCCAAATAGGTTCAAGCTAACTTTTCATTTCATTTTTATACTTAATATTGAATATTTTGCTTCAAAATAACCACAAGTTGAAGCAATTGGTCACAGATGCAACATTCTAACTCAAACTAGATAAACACACAACAATTCCATTCATTTAAATCAAACAATTTAATCTGGAAGTGAAACATTTCAAACATTCAAATAACACACAATCTCTACATAAAATCAATTATTGTGACCATGTCACATTCAAATCTAGATCATATATCCTAAGATGCTATAAAAATTTAATTAGCTTCCCTTATGTGTCTAACTTCCTCAAAACAAGTTTAAACTCCCAATTCAATTGTTCTCACAATTAACTTGAGATAGAAATTTGTGATCAATTATTTAAATATAACCTTATGATCATGAACTAACATAGATTCATCTTTGCGCTAGAAGGACCACATGCAAACTCTAGTCCCTAAACATACTTAATTTCTAAAAATAGACTAAAAATGAGAAAAGAAAAACTTACTCTAAAATAATTCTAAAATAAAATAGCTCTCTTCTCCACCAGATTACCTGTGAAAAACTACAATTTACGTAAGAATAAACAAATTTATCAAAAATAAAAAATCTAGAGAAAAGATGAAAAAGATAAAGAGAAATGTTTTAGGGTGATTTTTTTTTAAATGAAATATAAATACTTAACTTATTTGTATTTATAAATTTTATACTTAAATAATAAAATATTCATGCTTAATCTACATTATACTATTTCTAGTCTTAAACAAGATTCTTATATGATAAGGGGTTTGTTGCGATTCCAATTTTCACAGTAAACACGGATTCGAAATCCTAATTATCTAAAATATAATTTGTAAGACATCCCTCACTTTGACCTCCTAATTGGATAGCCATGACCAACTAAAATGACTATGGTTTATGCTTGTTTTTATAATCCTTTCTTTTGTACTTTTCCTTCTACCAGTGTGATCTTGAATAATTGGATGGGTATATCACTTCTCATAACTTTTTAGACAAAAAAACTCTACTCATACTAAACTTTTGCAAGTAAAAGTAAGTGATTAATAACATTTTTTAAAATTTTCCAGTAAGAGTTTACTTTACACTTAATTTCATCTACTGATTATTCTTACTATTTTTTTTTAGAAATATTCAAAGTCCATACTTCCAAAATTATATATTTGGTTCAACTCATCTGAAGATTTTTGTTCCACAAATCTACTGCTACTGCGATTTCTCGCATGTGATGGACTTAATAACTACGAAACATTACTATTCTTAACAAATTTATAAATAGAAAAATTCAACGATCCGTTAAACAATATTGGTATGTAAATCAACATTCATTAGTTTAATAAAATTTAAATATCATTTTCTTATAACACATTACACAAATGATTCTTATCAAATAAGGTTAGCATCAGTCAGTGATCATGAAATTAGAATCAGTATGCCTAGAGAACCACTTCATATGCAATAACTCACATGATGCAAACTTCTATAAGATTTAAAGTTAATAATACTTTTCTGGGTACATTTTTTATGTTTTTGTATATAAAGTAGTTATAATACTAAGATGCTTTAACACCGTTTTTCAAACATGAAATGATCCAATTGACAAAAAACTTAATCCGTAGATTGATAAACGCAGGGCGACAAATGAAAGGAAGCGCGGCAATGAGCTATTAACGGAGTAGGACAGTGAAGCACAGTATGAGCATTCATTCACAATGTCAGTAGTTATTTATCAAGAATACTATGATCATTTCCCTTTCTCTTCATGGGAAAAGTACGCATTTTACTGTCAGCAATCTGCTTTTAATTTAGAATTTACAAAAGAAAATACAAGCAATAATTAATCGGGATATACATTTGAGAATAATACATGTACACGCACCTCATCATTCCTCTCCAAGGAACCGTCCGTTAAGATTTTCCATCATGGAAAACTGCATATTCTCGGATGGTTTCCAATGACGTTTTCTTTGGTTAATAAACCAATTGTTAATTTGCTTTTGATCTAACCCTGTAGACTTAGCCAGTTCAATCTTATCAGCTTCCTATACATGATGATCAAGTAAAACAAATATTAATAGCTGATGTATCACGTACGTTTGAGTGTGAGTGTGAGTGTGAGAATTAGATTGTTTGCAGAGGAAAATAAAAACAGAAGCAAGAACCCATTAATTACCGTAGGGTAAGGCCATTTATAGTGAACATTCCACCACTGAAGCAATGTTTGCCTTGCTTCCTTCGGAAGTTTACCTTTCTTTTTCTTTTTTGAAAACTCCAGTTTCAAATTACCAATGTGACTCCCATACTTACGTAAAAGTCTATCCTTGAGTTCACGATCTTCACCCTTTGATTGCCCATCTTGACCATCACCATCTCCTGTACTCAAATCTTCCTCCGAAGACACCCCCCCATCATCTAGTCAAATAATACCAATAGCCATAGCAAAATCATCAACACATTGGTTGTTTCAAAACAAATGAGAAAATAATAGTTTTATTACGTTTGGTTACACATTACAGACGCAAAACTCCTACAACCATTAAAATTATAATTCTAAGATTCTCTCTCACTCCTTCTCTCTCTCTCTCTCTCTCTCGTATATCAGCTATTAATATTTGTTTATTGAATGTGTGTTTGTCTATTGAATTAAACTTTACCTATTTTCCATTCATTTTCTCTGATCTATTATTATCTTCTTTTTTCATTACAATAAAGTATACTAGTTATTTGACTTCTAATTAAACCTTACAAACAGAATCAATATTATTTGCTGTAAAATACAAATAAATTAATAAATACTAACATTAGAAAGGTTCGAAATTAAATATTACAAAAAATACAAGGCTCTCTTAATGTGAACATACTAATGATAATAATGGGTAAATTTCTTCGTTGAAACCCTTCAAGACTAAGTCAAACCTTAAGTTAGTATTTAATGTCATTTATAAATAGAAAACATTCAAATGAGGCCGTTGGTTCAAAGAAATAAAAAAATTATTATTATAGAAATAAATTCTTGCCACAGTATTCTGAACTTATATATTAGTTAATGCCTTAATCGAGTCTAATGATTCATGCATGAAGTTACATTTATTTTCCTACTTAAAAGTCAGTTTGCAAACTTAATTAGTTAAAAAAAATACATATTACAATTTTTTATTCAGTCACCTGAAGATCTAGATTTTAAAAAAGTGTTGAAATCAAGCCATATAAATAAAACCTTAAAAAAACCCAGTTTAAACCTTAGAAAACTTAACCTATGGGATCCATCATTTTCCGATTTTCATGCTTAGTTCCACTTCACCTGAACATATATAAATTAATCTTGCGAGAAACTTTTGTCACTCATCATTTCTGACCAGCTTATCTCAAAGGCGAATAATGTTTGAGTACAGAGGCCTAGGAGCCCACGAGCACCCACAAATTGCTTCTGACACCCACTCAATCCGACAAGGATTTGACCATCGCATGAGAGTACACTGTACACACCAGACCAGATCAGAGCAGACCTAGGTTGGAAAGAAAGTAAAGAAAATGAAAATATCAGTGTCAGTGCCTGGTTCCATCCATTGTCACTCACTGTGACCCAAACGAGAGAGAGAGACTCAAAGTTTCCAACGAGGCACACGGTACGGCATCATCAAAACCCCATCTCACAGCCCTACTCATTCTTGATCACCCATTTCATAACCCCAGATCTAATCTTTCCATCACAAATTACACCTTTGTACATAACAAACACCTTAAAATGCTAGCAGTGGCTTCAGTACGAAAAATCGTCCCCCATCAAACATCTCATGTCTTTTTACAACATAGATATGTCTATTTGTGGAGATATAGATAATAATAATACCCTTTATGTGTTCAAAAACTTCATTAAAATAAAAAGGATTGAAAAACTTAGAGAACTAATCTACGATTTCGGGGTCCAAAGTAGCCTTTAACCTATACGATTGCTTTCTTTACTAAGGGGGAGGATGAGGGACCGGTTTATAAAAAGGTGAGGCATTTTGGGATCGACAAGTGTTACGCATCAAGCAATGACCTAAGGGTCAATGGGAGAGGCCCACAATGGGACACAAAAGAACAAAATATCGGAAAATGGCAATGACAAGCACTAAGACCAGCAGGCAGGGGGAGGGCAGTGGGGGAGGTATATACATATACATGCATTGACATTGAATACAACCTTCTCTCAGAAAAAGAGGCTGAAGTAAGATCACAGCGAAATCTGCGGGAGTGCATGTGAAAGTTATAAATAACTCTAAGATCACCCGCTGCATACGGGATTCTAAAAGGTCCTAATTAAGTTCTTCAAAATCACCAACATCAACCTATATTATAATATCTCTCTGCAAGCCCAAATTATTTTTCAGAAACATTACCACCAACCAGCACCAAAATGTACCTCATGCGTATATCTAAACACATAAATCTTTTTCCTATTTTCGATGAGAATTTTGACCCTTCGTGTAATCATTACCACTTATCCAGCGGCATCATATTTTTTATTGTCATTTCTGCTTCTTTAATTTAGGCTCCCGCCGAGAAGCATACCCTAGGGTTTAACCAATTTCTAAACTTAAATAGCCCGTAATAACTTTTAACATACTAAGCAAATTAAGTCATAAAAACACAATGATACGCTTTGTCCGAGGAGACAGACATCACACAGAAACAGGGAGACGCAACACACAAAAAAGTCTCTACATCCAAGCCGATGAACACAACATCCAATATAAATACATAGCTCGAGTTAGCACTCCCGGTTGTTTTGGTGGTAGTTGGATACTAATTAGCAAATGTGAACTTAAATTCATTTTATTTAACAAAATTTCCAGACTGAACAATGTCACCAAGACACGTTATAGTCGGTGAAAATTTCAAGTTAGATACATTAAGTCATACAAGTCTTACATCCTATTCAACACGTCCTACGTAAAGTAAAATGTGTTGAAAAATAGTGCTGCAAAAATAAGTGTCACTAGGATCTCAATACTCCAATTTCCTAACATCCGATGCACTCACCATTCACCTCTTTGTAGCACGCCATAGACTCGCCTGACCAGGACCGGTCAAAATAATTTTTTCCCACTATAATATAAATAATGAACATGCAACAGAGGTGCAAAACAAACCTAGTATCAACTAATAATCAATGATTACGAAGTAATTTTATCCTTATTATATAACATGTTACATGATTCATCAGTCATGTGATTTACAGAAGATCATAAAATAAGATGGAGGGCATGGGTAAATAACTAATGTTTTTCACATCTTTTTATGTCAACCCATTATTCTCGTTCACATCTCTAATTATTTATCTCAAGGAATGACTTCATCTTTAAAAGCCTGGAGAATTTTTTAGCACGTAACTAATGCATTTAGCCATGAAGTAAACTTCAGTTAAATACAGACTTTAATAAAACGATACAGAAAGACATTATGAGCAACCCAAACATCCATAAAGCTTTTGCCCAAAAAACACAAATTAGAGTGCAGAATATCACGATGTTCAAAGTTGAGTAAACTTTTATTTAAATGGATCATCTAGGAATCCTCACCCTAGATATTCAAGTCGCTTGGGACGATCTGGAAATGACATACATTAAAAAAGTATAGCATGATCAATCATGATAAATGTCAACAACGAAGAAAGAACTTGGCAATTACAATGGTTCTCCTACACTTGGTCTATTTTACTACATAGGAATTAAGTTATCTAGGAATCACACTAGATATTCAAATCGTTTGGGACAATCTGGAAATGACATAGACTAAAAAGTATAGCATAATCAATCATGATAAATGTCAACAACGAAGAAAGAACTTAGAACATGGCTGGCAATTACTATATGGTTCTCCTGCATTTGGGCTATTTAACTAAATAGGAAATACATTATCTACAAGAACTATGCTATTGATTGGAACAAAGTAGTGGAACTAATAATTAAATTTAGAAGCTGGATTTGAATCAAGTCAAAAGTTTCAGGTGCTTCTTTATCTTTGGGGACTATATTTAAAACTTTATTATCTAAGACTAGGAGGTCATAAATTGTTTATTAATTATCTCATTGAAATTTATTCTGGAGATACCTTGTGTTCATGTTGTCAATGTCCACATTCTATTTATAAATAGGTGGGAGTACCTTCTCTATTCCTTTCCAATAAGATTTTGACCGAAAAAAAAAAATAAAGGCAACAATGCCGCACTAATATGCTAAGAATAAACAATGTGCCACATATAAAGTTGATGTCAAATCAATAACCTTAAGACATGCTTCTAACAAATACAAGATCCAATTTGACACACTGATTTCAGTACAAGAACAAAAAAACTTAGAAGAAATTTAGAAACAAAGAATTTCACACCCAGACAACTTTGCTTGAGGCAATCGCTAAAGGAATATAGGTTGGCAAAAAAGCATAATGAAGGAGAATCTATCAAATTAAGGATGAAACACAAAGCCACTTACCAATTAAAACATCAAAACTGAAAAGGTAATCTGTACTTTCAGGCATAAATTATAATATTTGCAACCATAACCAACCTTATCATGATTACCCTTTTTTTACATTTAAAAAAAATCAAAACATAGCAGTAGAAAATCCACTGTAATCCAGCTTCCACAATTATCAAAGCAGTATGGGAATTGTAACTGATCTTCTGGCGTAGAAAAATTTCAGTATCCAAAATAAAATTCTCGAATGATAAAGTTGAAAACCACAAAATATACATTTGCACTGATTCAGGATAAATTATGCGTATGCGCAACATAGGGTAAATTATTATATTGTAAAAAATAATCAGTAATCACGAATTGCACAGACAATGAGAGAACAAGATCTCAAAGAAATGGAAGGGTATAAAAGATCAATTTACAATCAACCGATTCCTTTGGACTAAAGACCTTGAACACACAAATTTAATTTTCAGGAACGAAAGCACACAGAGGATAATCTAACTTCAATATTGTTGAGCTCACTTTTATTTCTAATTTTACTAACAACAGGATAAGCCAAAGCATCTTAATTCCATTTATTTTACAGAATTAAGAGAGTACTTTAGCTCCAGACAGACTATCAGCCCCCTAGACAATTCCCAATGAGCATTTTTGTAGCCCCCAACAACATGCATGACCTGTGCTCTATTGGAACTCGATACATAAATTAATAAAGTATGAAAGCAGAATCATTGCATGCCATTACTGTCAGATCATGCTGTGTCCACCTAATCCAAAATGGGTACTAGTGCATTACTCCTTGAAGGTTATAATATTTAAATTACGTTATTCTCATAATAAGTCTTCAACATGTAAGCTTCATGTGTGCTGGAAGAAAGAAGGTAGTCTGGTAGTCTATCACAACTAATGAAGCTTACACAGTTACTACATATATAACATTTTCTACCGTCCACTCCCATAAATTTTAGACAGCATTTCCACAGAGATAAAATAACTTAAACATACATGAATCACAAATATTTTCTACTATAATCTTCTAGTTTATACTAATACAAATCTTAGTTAGCGTTTCAGCTACATTTTTCCACAGCGATAATATAATTTAGGCCTGAGCGTCTACTTTCTTAGCCTCAAATTTAAGCTACAGGTTAGACACATTATAATCAGATAAGAATTTGAATATAAGAATTTGAATATGATATATTACAAAAAAAAATAGAAATAAAATTTAGGGGGCAAAGCCAGTAAAACCATGGTTTCAAAATACTCTTGCCAGCAGTTGTTTCTTTAGCAATTAGCAAACTAACACATAAATCGCGCGTTATTTAATCGACTGTGGGCATATCAATCACAATTGATAACTTGTTTTCCATCCACAAGCAAGCATAGCATTACTGGAATGAATTTTGCGCTAAAGTTTTTTGACAGAAACTTGTTCAAAGTAAGCATGCGCTAATAAGGAAATACAAATGGGTGAGCTGGAAGGAGTAGTACGAAAAACAACTTCGGGGTGTTTGAAAACCATTATCTATGGTTTGGTCAGGGTCTTAAATCGAGGCAACTATTTAAGATGTCATTGAGAACATCCTCAATGTCAAAATTGGAGAGCCAAATGCGTAGATCGTTGCTCGTCAAACTTGACATTCAAGAGGAGGAAAAGCATAAAAAAATGGAATTTAAAAATAAGGAAAACAAAAAGCGTGCGGGGAGAACAGCTCCAAGGCCAAACAAAACAAACCACACAAGTCCATAGGAGCTAGTTGAAGACCCGTATAAAGAAGAAACTGAAAAGGTGAAAGGTTCAAACAGCATTACTATCCCGGAACGACCAAACAACCAAACTTTTTTTCCTCCTATGACGAAAGAAGCAAGGATCACAGTCTAACAGTGAAAGCACACAAAGAAAGTCACATACATTAACAGCGAGCCGCGAGATTCAGCACAGTCATGCATAAACACCAATCCAGAGAAAGAGAGAGAAGTGTTAGGGTTTCCCTTTCCTTTTTCTTGTGCCCCTTCGAAGAAAAGCTGTGCGTCATGTCCCAATCTCGTTCTTGCAAACACATATTTGCTGCTAACTTATAAGACTATTCTGCGAGGTTTATTCATGTTCTCAACCAATGGTTAAACTGCCAAGGGGATAAAGACCTGGCAGATCAAACAAGGCAACAAAACATAAACAATGACTATTGCTCCATATGGCTTCTAGCCAACTAAGGACACTAATTTATTCTTCACACTAGGTAATCACGAACCCAGCGTTTAAAATTAACACCAATAGTTAAACTTGAACAACCTCTTATCGGCTGATACATGTGTCATCCGCCATTAATGTGCCAGCTAAGGGTACTGTTACTGCTTAAGACCCATAACTCGAAAAGCGTATACCTAAACTCATTTAAGATCACTGTTATAAGACAGAAATAATTTCTTCTCAGCTGATCCTGCGCTATAGATGTGCCAGCTAAGGGTCCTATTACTACAACAGCCCCCACAACGTTTATTAAAACCAGTTCTTCGGGTTGTTTCTCCGTAAAAAAAGCAGCGCATATATCAAAAACGAACATCGATTTCAGGAATTATAATAGCACTAGCAGTGAGCGAGAGCTACAGCCAGTGAGATACTGAGGCGAGAGAGGGAAGAAGAACAAACCAGAAACGGTGGAAACAGAAGCCCCAGTGCAGAGATGGCTGAGCTGCATTTCAATCTTGTTGAGGAAAGTGGTTGCTTCGTCGAATGGGCGAGCCAAGTCGGATTTATACTTCACGAGCATGTCGCAGTAGGTTTCCTGAAAACGAAAAACGCATAATCGGAGACATAATCACAATCTATGAGAAAAGTAGTAATAAATAATTATGTTTGTGCGTGCGTGCGTGTGCAGAGAGAAAGAAGGGGGGGACCATGAACTCGTCGAGTTCGGGATCGGCTCCAAAGCACGTGGAAACAACGTCGCTCTTGCACAGGTCGTTTTCTCGCCGGATTTCCTCCAACAGACGCGCGATTTCCGGAGGCGCCCCAACCTGCAGCAGCAGCAGTATCAGCCGTTAGCATAAAGTAGTTGCGGAGTTTGTTATAACCGTTTTTCCTTTCTCCAAGAAACGGTTACGATTGTAGCAACTTGGTTTTCTTTTCTCACCTTCTGGCAATCGATGTAAGCTTGGAGGAGGCGAGGGTAGTGAGGGTGGGAGGCGATTTTGGCCTTCATGACGGTGGTTGCGACGTCATCGTCCTGGTGGCGCGGAATTCCAGCTGGAGAGGCGGAGGCGGCGGAAGGCTCGCCGGAGAAGAGGTCATCGGATCCGAATATGGGAATCCGGGCGGCTGTGAGAAAGGCCGGGTAGTCCGGAGGGAAAATCAGATTCTCCGGAGTCATGAGGGGCTTGTCGGCGTACTCCGGCACTCCGTACATTTCATCCATGACGGCGACACGAAACGAAACGCTGCGTTCCTTTTCCTCGTTCCTTACCAGAATTTCTGGAACTTTTCTGCTTCTGCTGCCAGTGCCAGAGACAGCTAGTCTTCAAGGAGAAGGAAATAAGGAACACAGAAATAATACATTTAACATTTTCCCTTTTTTTTATTACTATTATTATTTATTAATATTTCTCAAAAATGAACCACTCGCCGCACTCACTCACATCATCATCCTATCTATCAAAGATCATGAACTACCACATTGCAAAATATCTAATTATTATTTAGAATAATAATAACAATAATAGAAAATGAGGTTTTAGTTTGGTTGGAGCTTTTGGATTTGTAGGATCTAGGAACATAACTATGGACTTACCCCTTCAAATCAAAGGGTCAAAGTCCTTTGTTTGGTTGGGTTCATTCACTCTATCATTCCTTTGAATATTTTTTTTAATAATAATATTTAAAAATGATGAGGTGCGTGGGGGTTTAGGAGACTTCCCAAATGAAAGAAACATGGTTTGGGTTGGGTTGGGTTGTCTAGGCCAACCAATATTACATACTAGTCTCTAGACCTCACCCCTCTCCTCCTTTTGTGTATGAATGGTCACTTTTCATCACCTGTCATATGCTTTCAAAATTAAATGTCTAAATGCATATTTACATCTACTCTCTCTCTTTCAAACCTCAAAATACTATATATTCCCTCCCTTTTAAATCTAATTACTTATTGCATTTTTCTTACCCTTTTTATCTATTCATGGCTAAAGGATAACTACAAATGAAACAACAAATAATACACATTCTATTAAAACTAAAATAATCACTAATTACCACTGTTGGTCAACTTTAAGTAATAATTGCTTCTGTCTAGTAGTGTGCAAGTGGCCAAAAGTAAACTTATGTTAAGCAACACTCTTTGACTAGATCATTAGGTCAAGAAGTTTAAGATTTTGAGTTACAGTAATTGTATAATCATACTTTTTCATTTCCCTTCAATTATTATTCGTGCGTTTAGTTTGATTTCCCTTACCAACATAACAATATGGATGTAGGAGGATTAAATGTTGATCCCACTCTCATTGACATCTTATGCAATGTATAGTAAATTAAGATGTGTGTAAGACCTTTGTGAGAGTAGAAATACATGGAACCAAATTATTTTATTATATATCTAAGTCAACTTCTTACATGCATATATGAAATATTAAATATGATAGCATGTTTATTCAATTACAATTCCAACATTGAAAAAGCTTAAGAAATCTTTATGCTCAACTCACCCTAAAATAATGTGTGGCCAGATTGATTTTACCCATTTAGCAAGGCACAACATGGAATTTACCTAAGGTTTAACTTCATAGTCAAAATGGTTGAAATTGTTGGTGTATAAATGTTATCAAGTAATTCATATATATTTATACATATTAGGTTTAATTGTGATGTTAATTCTTAAATTTGGACTAATTATTATTTTTCACTCTTAGATTTTATTTACATAACTTTTTGTTTAATTATTTATTTTTTTCAAGTTGTTCTCTTTAGTTATTTATTTTGGAATAAACGATGTAACACATAATGTAAAGGTCTTCACGATCACATAACTCAAAAGTTAGTAAGATTCATAAAGCTTACTTCAGTGTATTAATTATATTACCACTTTGAAATATTTATGAGATGCCTATGAGAGAGAACTGACTTGGAGTGGATTTTCTTAAAAACTTCTAAATAACAAATTTTATCAAGTTTCAAATGTTATTATTTTCTAGTTGTGAAGAAAAATACTAACAACAGACCAAGATTTGTTAGACATCTTGAATTATCTTTTTCGTTTTATACATACAAAATGCAGAAGAAAAGAGGATTTACATGAAGAAAAAAAAAATTACATTCAAGAAGAAACACAAATATATATATAATCTAACAACTATATAAAAAATTGTTAATTAGTAGGACTATTTCTTTCTCTCTGTCATATTTAAATTATAAAGTAAAGTGTATATAAATAAATATATCTCGATGTACGATTGTTTAAGTAAAGATAGTTCAATATTTTTAAAATTTCTAAAATATTAAAAAATTATTCAGTAGTTAATGTTTTAGACGTGAAACAAAGCTTAATAAAAATATAAATATTAAATTAAAGAATTTTCAAAAACTAAGGTAACATTTTCTAAAGTCAAATTAAAAATTAATGTTTTTTAAATATTAGAAAATGGGTACTAAATAATAACTAATCAATGTATCACTGGAAATAAAATAGCATAAAAGATATATTTTAGACGTGAAACAAAGATTAATAAAAATTTAAATATTAAATTAAAGAATTTTCAAAAACTAAGGTAACATTTTCTAAAGTCAAATTAAAAATTAATGCTTTTTAAATATTAGAAAATGGGTACTAAATAATAAGTAATCAATGTATCACTGGAAATAAAATAGCATCAAAGATCTTTTTTATAAACAATAAATGCATAAGTGTATAATATAAAAGTTTAACAGAAAATTTATAGGACATCTATGAACTATTTGAATCAATAGTTAAAATAAAGAGAGAACGTAACTCAATTAAAATTCATATAGTATAAGTGCACAATAAACTAAATTATTTAATAGATATTAATCTTAGAAATTATACTAAGGACTTATCAAAATTAAATACATATTTTAACAAAAAAAATCATATTAAGCAACAGAAAAAAAAAATACACATTTCTTATTTTCCAAGCGTAGTAGTCAAACCTCTAATAACTGCACAAATTTTGGTGACTAAATAAACTACCACCTTAAAAAATCGTAAAAGGAAGACAATTAAAGACGTAACAAACATAATAAATGAAGTGAGCATCAACGATGGAATTTTGAATAAGTAGATAATTTAAAGGATAATCAACCTTATTAGTATATTAATCACTTAAGTAAGCTTGCCTTAAAACTAAGCATCCCATAAAACTGAATTCAAATCCCCGTATTAATTAATTTAAACGAATCTTAGATTCCTTTGTTAATTTATTTTGTGAATAAATTAGAGGAATATTTACTTAGTCGTTCATAAAAGGATTCTATTCATAATTCGAAGAATTGGACTCTGATTTTTTTAAAGTAAACAAATTGGAATGAAAAAGACCTAAAAAGAAAAGGGGAAAAAGGAAGGCACCTTAGCACGTGTATCTACTTGTTGGAAGTTAAAAATATTATTAAATTATTGTAAATAAATAAGTATAAATCTTAGTTGGAAGTTAATTTTGTAGGATTTAGATAATTTTAATTCATTTGAAAAAAAAATCGTTTAAAATTACTATTATATATTTTAAAAGATATTAGAATTTTACTTAAAAACACGAGTGATACCTTTATTGAAAAATGTAAATTTCCCAAAAGATAATTCTAAATCCATGAACAAAAGTTGAAGAAATGTGTTGGAATGATCTATATTCTCTCCCGATATATACTTACACAATAAAGCACTTGCATTATCTTCCCATTAAGGGAAAGGAGTGTGGAGATTTTTAGGTATTAAAGTATATGGTAAATCGTCAAAGATAGTGTATAAAACTTAAAGTGTGTAGGGCAACGATGTCACAAGTTGATTAAGAGATTCACTAATTCAACAAATGGAACTTAACTATATATGCTTATGTATGGAATAACTATCTTATTTTTGTATCAAATCTAAGGAGAATAGAGATTTTAGAGAGAACAAGATCATAATCTTTGTTCGCAATGGAAAAGCATTGAATAATAAAGAAAGGAATCTACGCCTTGAAAGCTCGTGATGTTTTGCTTGCACAAAACAAATTAATCATGCAATAAATTAGAATTCTGATCAAACAATGTTCCATCGTAAAAGTAAATGCTATCCAATTTCAACTAACTCAAATTCAAATCATCAAATGTTGCTTTTACGGTGGCAACCATAGTATTATCATTGAAGGACATTATTACAAAAAAGGGAAAAGCAAGTTCATTGCATGAGGCACCTAATGGGCATGGAGGTAAGACATGTCTCTCTTACATTGACTTGTACTTAGGATTTGTTTCGGATAGTCAAGAATTTCAATTTTGTCCAATAATTATGTAGTTTAAAATAACATTTCAATTTTTTATTAATAAAAATAATAATTAAATTAAATTAAATAGAATATTTGAGAAATGTTATAACTCTATAAAAAAAGACTAAACATCTCAACTCAAAAAACTGACCCACTCCTAGTTTGTAATAATATTATCCATGACTTGATAAATAAAAATTATGAATCAACTTAACTTAAGATATCTTTAATTATAGTTAGAGAACAATTTTTTTCTCAATCATTATTAAGTTTGTCTTTATTTTCCATGAAACAAAATAATATAAGGAATCAAGTATCACTACAAGAAAATCATGGAATAGAAACCCATTTTTAGAGATAAAAAATAATTAGTTGCTATAGTGACTAAATTAGAGATCATTGTAAAGACTAAAAAAAATTGGTTTCTAAATTAGTTTCTATATTGTTAGATGGTTTTTAAATTAGTGTCTAATTAACAACTAAGGTTTTTGTTACTTATTATTTATATTCTAAATTTGGTAGCAAAAACTTTGGTTGCTAATTAGACACTAATTTAGAAACCATTTAACAATAATAGAAACTAATTTAGAAACTCAATTCTTTTTAGTCTCTACAATGGTCTCTAATTTAGTTACTATAGCAACTAATTATTTTTGTCTTTAAAAATTAATTTATATTTCATGATTTTCTTGTAGTGTATATGTAGGAAAAAAAATTCTAACAATATATATTTTAATTTTTTAATCACATAACATATTTTGACTTATGATAGAAATACTTTCTTTAAAATATCTATAAAAAAATATCAAATTCTAGATTAGCATTATTTCCAATGCTTGGATATTCCTTGAGTTTGATTCTTATTAAGATTATTAATACGAATATCTCAATCAGCCACATATTTGGTCATCTTGAACGACTATAGAAATGTGTACATAATATTTACATCACAGCAGAAGTTTTGAAATTTACGAAAAACTCTTAAAAATCATTACGAAATTTAATTAAAGGTAACTAAAAAACAAAAGTCAACGAAACTACGCATGATTGTTTTAATTTCAAAGGAAAACCTAAATTAGAAGTCATCAATTATCATTGCGATAATCCTAATCTCAAAAACGGTTTCTGATATTAAGTTTTCAATCTGATAATTTTGTGTTTTGACTCTTTGATTAGTATTTGCGTTCATTCTTATTATTGCTCTTATTTTGAATAATGGTGGTGAACCAATATTAATCACCGTCTGATTTATCATAAAAAAATTAAAGAAGGAGATGCATTGTATTATAAAATTTATTATTATTAGTTTTATTTACATCGACTAGAGATAAAAATATTTTATTATATATAAGTAGGTGCAAATTTCACTTCATTAGTCAGTTTTATGGGGTTGAATTAGACTTAAAGTCAACTTCTTAATATAGTATCAGAGTCATTTAAAGTCTATCATAGCGAGTGTTTGTTGGATTTATCGCATTATCTATTATCGGTCGTTATCGAACCACCCATAGTATGTTATCCCGCACACAAGTTGTCACTCTCAACGTGAACGAATGTGTTGGATCACATCGATTAGATAAAGTTAGACTTAAAGTTCACTTTGTATTATGATATATTAGTTAACTAATATGCAAATTAATATAATAATTCATGTTGTTAAAAGTCATGAAAGTAATATACAGAAATTGTAGGTAAAAAGTTGACCTAAAAATGGTTGATGAGTGATAATAATAGAGTGTATTTGTAAGAAGAGTGAAAGAGAAGGAAAATGGTGGGACAAGTTCACGTGCGGAAGGACCTGAAAGTAATGTAAGTACATTTCCAAGATGCCAAAACCAGAGGCTACAAAGCAGCAGGTAAACCCTGCAAGCCTCTTTCCAACATTGGACCCCTAAGGTCGGATTTTTTTATTATTATAATTTATTATTTTTTTCAAATATCAAAACCTTTTTTTTTTCATAACATTATCCTTTGCATTTTTTAGGATATTTTGGTTTCTAGATATTGTATTTTTTCTCGCATTATTGCTTCGAATTAAATTGACCAAGTGTTTGGCTTAGTGTGTGAAGTCTAAATACATTTTTCAAACATCAAACCAAACATTTACTTTATTTTTTTTATTTTGTATAGAATTTAGACATCACAATAGAATGTGATATATATGGCTCAAATAATAGATACCAACAACAATCACTCTGATCACATATGAAAAAGTATAATAAAAGCATTTATTTAGTTAAGTTTTTAATAAATTATCAGTTTAGATATTTTTACTTGGGTGTTTATTAAACAAATTTCTTTGGTTGAATGTTTAAAATATTTTTTTTTCTGATTATCTACTTTGTTTATTTTATTATTGATAAAATAATATGATTATTATTTTTATTTTTTAATCTATTAATGAACTTGTGTTTTTTTAAAATCTCTTATAACTTATCAATCAATTTTAAAAAAATAACACTATAAAAAAATTATAAACTAAAAATTAATTTTAAAAAATAATAATTAATTAATATATTAACTAAATTTCTAAAAAATATTTAATTTAGTTAATATAATGATCAATTATTTTTTCTCTAATTTTTTTATTTAATGATTTTTTAAAAAATAAAGAAAATGCATGAATAAGTAATAAAAGATAAAATAATAATTATGATGATAATAAAAATCAATTAATAAATTATTCATATAAAAATAAAAGGTATTTTAAACACTTGCAAAAACCCTTTTTAGTAAAAGCTAAATTAAAATATATAAATATATTATATATTTAAAATTTAATTAAATCTTATTTAAATTAGAACTTTCGTGGCATCATATCCTCATACATTAAGATCTTATTGGTTAGGAATATGATTACAGTTTTTTTTTTTATAAATAAAAGTTAAATTTTCTCTCTTCAATTTAATCGTAAATAAATGTCTAATCTTATGAATTTTTTAATTTTGAATGTAATCATTCTAGCCAATTAATTATAAAAAAGTTATACATATCGGTTGCTACCCACTGCTCTTATATAAGTAATGTAGTTACTACTAAAACAGTGAGAAACATGGATATTTTATATTCAAGAAATTACTGTTTATTTCAATGAAACAAATAATGAAAAATAGGGGTGACAAAGAGGGATGGACCATGCGGGCTGTGCGTAAAAAATACGGGATGGGCTGGCGTTTTCAACCTGCTGACCCGCATTAGTCCGTCCTGCATAACCCGCAGTCTGCGCGGGCCAATAGCGGGGCGGGGCAGGTTGGCCTGCTAGCCCGCAAAAAAATAAATAATTGACTTGACTTGTTAGAATATAACTTTCTCTGTTCATCAATTCTTAAAATTTATTCTATAGTGGTTCATTACATTACAACACTAAGGGTTCTAATTAAATCCAGTGTGATTAAACTATTTTTTACAA
>Ga0123342_1003176_pt1 | contig 26614 bp, 18 predicted proteins | sample Turbeawhitnodule_FD_89960 | JGI IMG/M metagenome (GOLD analysis project Ga0123342, IMG submission 89960) | Root nodule microbial communities of legume samples collected from Mexico - Turtle bean Mexico white nodule | ecosystem: Host-associated > Plants > Roots > Nodule | place: Mexico: Nepantla...
GGTGAATGGTTTAAAGAGGGTTTTCGCAAACTTTTTAGTCTAGAATGAAATTCCTTTGAGAAAACTTGATTCAGAATTCAGTTTGCCAAAAACACAAAGCAATTTAGCACAGCACCAGAAAAAAAAATTGGTTGTTTCGCAGAAACAATTGGTTGTTTATACAAGTTAACAAATATAAACTGAAATTAAAGAGTTTAAGGGATAGAGAGATTGCACACACAGGTTTATACTGGTTCACTCTTAAACCAAGAGCTACATCCAGTCTTCCCAGAAACTACTGGGGAATCCACTAAGTAACCAAACCTAGATTACTTACATACACCACCAAAGAAGTGACCTTGATCCTCTCAAGACACACACTTCCTTTGGCTTAGCACAAACACCATCAAAAATGTTGATCTTGACAACCTCAAGAGCACACAACACTTCTCGGCTTCACACACCAGAGTTTACACAAAGTACAGAAGGATTACACTTGTTACAAAATGATCTGAAATCAATACAAGATGAAAACTCTATTTCACTTTCTCTTGATCAAAGCAATCTTTAACTCTTGAAAGCAAAATCAATGAAAAACTCAAATATGTTTTTCTATGATTAAATCTCAGTTCTTGTTTGTTACATAATCTGAACAAACTCTTTATTGTTTTCAAAGACTGGTCAAAGCATTTAAAACTGGAGTGCATTCAGTTATAAAATCATTTAAAGCTCAGTCAAAGCACAAAACAATTTTCTGTTATGGTTCCAAAACAAACAATCGATTGAATGCTCGAATCAATCGGTTCTTTTGGTTTGACAGCAAGTCAACCATCAAAAACAATTTTCAACCTTTCTCAAAACACCTAAGTATAAACCAATCGGTTGTTTTGACAAAAACAACAGGTTGTTTTTCACTTAGTTTGAAAAACACTTTCAATTAAAAAGGTTTGAGAATACTTAAGCTTTGGATTCAATAAAGAGTGGATTTACACAGATAATCTACCCCAGATCCTATACTAGAACACCTCAGCAACAACAAGCACATCCAGCCTTCCATCAAACTCAAAGGATTTGGATTCTTCAAAGCTTGAACACACTTAATTCAACAATAATCACTTCCTCTTTTTATGTTAACTTGTTTGGAAGGTATGTATAGTTATAATTTCAAATATAAAATGCAAACTAATACTAATTAATATTATTGAAATAGTTTTGCTAGATAGAAGAATAAGCGTGATAATATAAAAATATTATTGAAATAGGGTGTCATGTGTATGTCCATGTGCTCCATGCCAAGGTAATTTTCGTCCTCTAATATACCTTAGACATTTTAGGGTTAGATTGGGCTCAAAGAAGCCCAAATTGTTACCATAACTAGTCAGTTTTAACCCTAACTAGACCAATTTTACTATTGGCCCAAATACAAGCCCAAAAACCTATGCTACTTTGCCCAAATATTTGGTCCAATTATTTTATGCTACTAGGCTCAATACATGTCCCATGAAATCTTAAACAACTTTATACCGTCAGCAAAAACTCAGTCTTCTTGTGTACTTCTAACCAAAACTCTAGTTCATGTTTTGATGACTTGGAGGTCTTCTTGGATATGTTTGTACATTCCTTCACCCTACATTTGTCCTCTTGATTGGGCCTACAAAAATAAACAAAATTCCAATTAGACTCATATGTGCAAATAAATCCATAAACAACCTCTATGTATTAATCCTCCTTATTATGTGGTTGTGTGTGGTTGGGGGCTTTGCCATCAGTTCTCAGTAGTACATCGATACTCAACAGTACACTATGAGATCTCATCATCTTGGTACTCAGCAGTAAATATAGGACCTCGTCATCTTGATATTCAGTAGTACACTGACCCCCTAGGTTCAAGCAAGGGTAAGAGTCTTAAAAAATATATTTATTTGTCATGACAACGTGTTGTGGACCCTTAGGACTGAGTAGGCGAAGCCTACGAAGGATCTAGAAAGACGTAGCGCTTTCGATTGTCGCTCTTTGGTAGAGATTTAGAGGGTGAATTTGACCTTGGACAAGAACACTGAAGCGTTTTACAGATGTCATTCTTGACATGGATTCACTTGGGTGAATTCGAGCTTGACTAAGAACGTTGTATCGCTTTCTAGATGTCGTTCTTGGTAGGGATTTACTTGGGTAAATTCGACTACAACCAAGAATGTTTTACTTTTTTCTTTAAGTCGTTCTCGGAAGGGATTTACTTGTGAGAATTCAACCTTAGCCGAGAACATTTTTACATATTCCATATGTCATTCTCAAAAGGTGTTCACTTAATGAATTCGACCTTGGTCGAGAATGTTGTCATTTCCATGTCGTTCTCGAGAGGGATTCACTCGAGTGAATTAGACCTTGACTAAGAATATTGTCTTGTTTTTCATATGTTGTTCTCGGAAAGTATTCACTTGGGTGAATTCGATCTTGACTGAGAATGTTGTGCTCTTTCCAGATGTTGTTCTCGGTAGGGAAGCACTTGGGTAAATTTGATGTTGGCCAAGAACGTTGTCACACTTTCCAAATGTCATTTTTGGTAGGGATTCACTTGGGTGAATTCGACCTTGGTCGAGAACGTTGTGACGCTTTCCAGATGTTGTTCTTTGTAGGAATTCACTTGGCAGAATTCGACCTTGGTTGAGAACACTGAAGTGCTTTTCAAATGTTGCATTCAAAAAGATTCACTTTGGTGAATTCAACCTTGACCAATAACGTTGTCACATTTTCCAAACATCATTCTCGGCGGGGATTCACTTCATTGAATTCAACCTTGGTCGAAAACATTGTCATGTTTTCCATATGTTGTTCTCAACAAGGATTCACTTGAGTAAATTCGACCTTGGCCGATAACACTGAAGTGTCTTTCAGTTGTGGCTCTCGATAGGGATTCACTTGGATGAATTCGACTTTGATAAAGAACGTTGTGACATTTCCAGATGTCGTTCTTAGCAGGAATTCACTTGTGTGAATTCGACCTTGGTTAAGAACATTGAAATGTTTTCCAAATGTCGTTCTCGACAGGGATTCACTTGGTTGAATTTGACCTTGATTGACAATGTTACAGCGCCTTCTAGATGTCGTTCTAGGTAGGGGATTCACTTTAGGGAATTCTACCGTGGCCGAGAAAACTAAAGTTTTTTTCAGATGTTATTCTCAGCAGGGATTCACTTGGGTGCATTCGACCGTGGTCGAGAACACTAAAGCGCTTTCCAGATGTTGTTCTCGACAAGGATTCACTTGGGTGAATTCGACCTTGACCTAGAACGTTGTTGCGCTCTCCAGTTGTCATTCTCGGTAGGAATTTTTTTGGGTGAATTCGACCTTGGTCAGGAACACTAAAGCGCTTTCCATAGGTCCTTCTTGGCATGGATTCACTTGGGTGAATTCGAACTTGGCCAAGAACGTTATCGCATTTATTTGATTGTGTTGAAAGTAGGGGGACAAAGAATGATGTAATATGAATGTAGTTTTCTTAGCTAATGAGTCTCTTATTAAAACCTCGTCGACCAAGACCTTACTTTATAGAAAGAAAAAAATGTCAATGGTAAGAAAGAGTACACTAGTTATATTGATATAACTAAAATAAAACTTTTGATGCCCAACATTCCACGTTCTCGACACATCTTCCCTGGTTAGGTTTTGAATTCGGTAAGCCCCCTTTTGCAAGCTTTTCTGATTTTTTTTCTTGTCATGTAGCTCTTCTAACAGGTCAAGCTCGGTACAAAAACGCTCGGCATTTAGGTCCAAGTCGATTAGCCTTCTTCTCGCCAAAATCGTTTGTTATCCTCACTTTAGTACGAAATTCTCTTAATTCTTCGAGTTGTATGAACTTGACCGCCCTTTGTTATAAGTTGACGAGACTTGAAGCGGGTTGCTTTTTGGCAAAGAATGTCTTAAAAAAGCCATGATTTGAGAGTGGTGATCATGTGATGCATGGCTATATCGGGGCTTAGGTTCGGATACTAGAGGTGAATTTCCCAAGTCGTTCCATGAACGCTCATAGTGACTATGGCTTGTCTTGTTTTATATTAACCAATTCTATTAACGTGGGGTGGTGAGATTGACTCATTACGAATTGTGCCTCAAACTTCATAACTAAGGTATCAAAACAATCGATGGAGTGGGGAGGCATCCGTGTGAACCAACTCAGAATGGCTCCTTTAGGGAGATAAGGAAGACTTGGCACAGGAGTGTGTTCTCGATCATGTACAAGTTGATCTGGGTTACATATGCGTCTACGTGCTTGTTAGACTCTCCTAGTTACTTGGAAGGTAGACTTCCATTTTAGTCTCGGTGAACATATGCCACTAGAATGATGTACCGAAGATTCTAGTTGAAGTGAATGGTTTGGTACTTAAGTGGTGAGAGTTGTCGACTTCCTCCACTTTTGGAATAGTATTTCGATTGGACTCGGTGGGATCTCGGTTTTAGTCCCTCATAATTGGGATTGTCACGTTGTTGTCTAACTTCTGCCTCATGCGAGTATCCTCTGCTCTTAGGGCATTTATCTCTTCCATGTTCTTTTTTAGGGTTTTCAACTCCTTCCTCATTTCCATCATCATTGTTATTTGGTCTTCTCAATGGTTCTCCACTTCCTCTCGCAAACGTTTGTCGTTACTCGTCATATTTCCCTAAACGTGTCCTTCTCGGTCTTCAACTTTATCGCTTCTCAATTTCTCGATCTTCGAATTTTTGGCTTCTCAATCTTTGAGTTCTCAAAAACGGTACTTGCGATTATACTCTGACAATCGAGTTAGTTCTCGATTCAAGTAAAAGATGTTAGTTCAAGATCAAGATCGTGTTATCTTTGGCCTTATGGTGTTCTCCTATTTATAGTAATTGTATTGGGTCTTTGATTGTAATATGGAGTCCAATTGCCCTTTAATCACAAGTTGTTAATAACATCATTAACCTTATATGTTGTTCTAGAGACAGTTTGTGATGAATCTTGTACCGTTCTCGGGAGTATATTAATACTCGACAACACAATATAAGATCTCACATCATCTCAATACTTAATAGTACACTACAGGACCTCGTTGTCTCCATTCGATAGTACAAATATCACACGAGATTAAGTGGTTGATATTATACAATAATCACTTCCTTTTTTTTATGTTAACTTGTTTGGAAGGTATTTATAGTTATAATTTCAAATATAAAATGCAAACTAATACTAATCAATATTATTGAAATAGTTTTGCTAGATGGAAGAGTAAGCGTGATAATATACAAATAATTAAGTTCCTCCCGGTCATTATTCATTATTAAATTTTATAATATTATAATAAGTACGACTTTGCAGATAACTATTTTTTATGTTTTTATTATAAACATCTCTCTTTAAGTACATGGTATAAGGTTTTCTGAAACAACTAAAAAAATAGTTAATGTAATATTTCCAATGCAATTAAAACATCTAATTTAACAGAAGAAAACTAAAGAATATGAGATAAATTTAACAAAATCACATGATGTCATTGCAATTTACTTGTAGGGTAGAGACTCTATTATTAAGGATATACAAAAAAATGAGCTAATTTAACTCTAGAGGCATATATACAAACTCGAAACACACACACATCATGTTATACAAAATTTATATACAGTTATGTACAAATTCAAGCATTCACCCAATTACCATATTTACATCAACGAATTGCAAGTTCCAAAGTCACACTTCAATACACCTCTAAATTCAGTCATAAAGTTTGGACTCTGAGAAGGAAGAGAGCAGAACAGCAGCAGTTGCACATCGTTCTCAGTGTCAAAGCATCACATTCACAACTGCTTCACTCTTGACTATATCTCCTCCTCATATTTGAATTATCAAAGACTCAATGTTAACCAATCATATTCTGACATCACATCAATCTCTTTTTGTTTTTTCTTTTTACAACATTTACATTATACAATGATTTATTGGCTATGGACCACGAGAGAGGAATTTTCTCAGGAAGTGCAGGATCACAATGATGAATGGTTGTGCATCAGGTATTTCTAAGAGAAGAGAGCCAGTCTTCCACATATTTTTTGCTCTCTGCAGACAAGGGAGAAAAGGCATAAATGTTGCAGCTCTAGCCTCACCAGAAGAAAACAAAATATAAATGCTATGTAATCTATCAACCACAAATATATGCGCAAAGTCCAAATTAATATTAACTTCACAAGTCACATCACATATCATACTAGATATAAGTCCAAGAACACTCAATTGTATTAAAAAATCCAATTCATGTCATTATTGTTAATAGGCTTGTTGATTCCAGCTAATGGACCATGAGGGTAAAGGCAGATTCATATATCCAACTAGATGGAAAATCTTATTTTCGTTTCAAAGCAAGAAAACTTGGTAAGATTAATGAACAAAAAAGTGCTGGTTAAAATCGTTTCAGCCCCAAATCATGTTTATCTCCTATGGACCTTTAAACATAAATACAGCAAGATTGATGAATTCTCTACTTATCTTAATCTTCGTTTATAAAAATGTGAAGTAACTTCCTCTCATTGAAAAATGAATTAGAAATAACACTAAATGCAAAATGGTATGCTTCAGTCTAGTAAAGTTTAACCAAAAAAATGTATCTGGGTAATATTTTTCTTAACTAATACAAATTCATGATGGAATTCAGCAGCTGCTGGAACCAATGCCTAAAACTGTATTTTGACAGTAATCAGTATCACGTGCAAAAAGCCAACAAAAATAGAAGACAACGAACATTTTGAATAGCTTTTACATTTTCAACTAATGTTTATTTGTTCAATCCAAATCCATGTATTCAAATGCTAAATTGATAATGATTCATTAACCAAAACAGACAGAGAAAACCAATTCAAAAGCAACACAAATGTAACTCCAAAAGATGTGTTAATAGAAAAGCTCACCATCTGAATAACTATCTGGAAAGTTCCCAACACCCCTCAGCAAATTACTTTTTGGATCCTCCAGTATTCTTCCATAGTCTCGTCCATAACAGGGAACCAGCACAGCAAAACTGTTATCAGTTTCATCATCACTTGGGAAACCAGGTCCATGAGGCTCTAACCAGCCAATTGACCAGTCAGAATCATCAGATTCAGAACCAGAAACACATCCACCATCAGATGGAACCAGAACAACATCATATTCCCTATCCACCTTCCTCTCTTCCCTACTGTGCCATTTGCGCTTCACCTTTCTCGATGAGGACCCCATATTCGTCTGAACCAAAGGAAACCTCAAAACATCCGATTCCCACAGATTCGAATCCGCAGAAGAATTTATAGAAGATCCATTTGGGATTCTTGGCTCTTGATGCTTTCCACTCCACAACCACCACGAGAGGTTAGTAAAAGCCACAGACATTTACACGACTGTGTCGTTTTTTTGCAGAAAAACTTCTTCTGAGCAAATGAACACAACCTCTTCTTGAACAAACAGCAGCTCTGGTAAGGGAAGCCTATTAAGAACTCAGTTAGCAACCATCTAAATTGAAGTGAAAGCAATTTTCACAACAGAAAATAAGGAAATCTAATGACTACAGAAGCACCTAAACAAAAACAAAAGCTAATAAAAAACGATTTCTTTAAACAATCATACTCAGAAAATATTTGGTGACACTTGAATTTCAAAAGCCAGAAGCCAGAAGAGCTGAATTTTCTAGCTGCGTAATTCATATGGTTTCCACCTCGGTGAGAATGACTAACAAGTCATAACAAAAGGCAATTTAATTAAATCATTAACAAACATTTGTTACTAGTTATAACAAAGGGCAATAGCCGCAGTACATTGTATATACACCAAAAAACAAAACCAAAACACAAACGGTACTCTAAAGTACATTGAACAAAGACACCCATTTTCTCAACAAGAATCGATAGGAATAAACCCATATTGACACATAATCAAAACAATGACAGATTCAAAACAGTAACCATACTATTCACAGCAAAAACAAAAAATAGCAAAGCTTAAAATAGCCACACAAACAAATTCCCAACGGGGGCACCACCGAGGTAACCGAATCCATTTTTTCAGCAAAAGTTCCAATTGTTTACCCCCAAAACAATTACACATGTAAACATTTGAATAAACACAAAAAAACGTGTCTTTACTCCAAAATCAGATAAAACAGGGTGAAAAACAAAAAACCCAGAAGCTGAAACGACAAAAGCACGAACTTTTGACAAAGATTCAATCATTCAGAGTATCCACAAACTGCTATTTAAGGAAAGAAAAAAAAAACGAAAACAAGGAAGGGAGAAACGCTATTAATCAATCAGTGTATACCTTAAAAAGGTTAAATCCTCAGAAAGTAAAATCTGTTATTCAAAAAATGTTTATCGGAAACGAAGCTTTCACGAATAATATTAGGCTTTTAAGGGGAAAAGGGTAGACAGATAGATTGATAGAGAAAAATGAGAAGAAAAACCAGTCGCAATTGCTATACAGTTTCCAGATACCGTTGGATGATTCCAAATCACACGTGGCGCGTTCAGAACTGTTGGATCTATCCGAGCTGTTCCAGTAATAATTCACTTGGCATAATGCACAATACTATCAAGTAAAAGAGCGCCACGTGGGCGATGAAGAGAAGAACATAACAACGATAGTGTTATCCGGTGTAGCCGGTTCCACAATAGAAACAATGTTGAGGACACGTGGCGAGTGTGGGTAGGTGCGTGGCGTGAAGAAAAAGGTAGCCGTCAAAGATGTGGTGGTGGTTGGAGGCTGAGATGAGAAAGTAAAATTGTTGAAGGCAACAAGATTTGGTTTTGAATTTGCGTGGATGTGTGGTTCAAGGAACATTACTTAGAAGAAATTAAAATAAAATAAAAATTATTTCCCATTGTTACACTTTTTTTTATACTCCATGATTAGAGTTTAAAGCTTATGGTATTCTATCTCTGTTATTTTATTATCAATGTAATGAAAAGAAAAAAATGGTTAAACCTTCTTCTGTAAATATTTTTTATTTTTATTTTAAACGTTTTTTATTCTATTTTTATAATAAAGTTTTATCTTTGAAATATTTGTACATGTAGACTTTGAATTCGTCATTTTTAATTGAGTTGTAATAATTGTATCGGTCAATGTTCATATTTTATGTTCAACTCAACTTAATTATTTATATGGTGCACAATATGTATTTACTTTTTAATAAATCATAAATAAAAGCATGTTTAAATTTTTCTCTTAATAATTGCACCACCTCCTGCTTAAAGTGAGTGTAGTACCCTTAGTTTTTGAATTCTTTTTCTACACAATATAATAAGTGAATTTTTTTCGTATAACCTTCTTTTTAAATTAAAATACAAGAAAATCGAATTTGTGAAAAATAATTTTCATGATAAAAAATTAGGCAGAATTTGATTTTTGAGGAGTCCAATTTCACTCTGATTTTTTAATTTATTTTTAAACAAAAGTTGAGTATAATTTCGATTTAGGTTTTTCAATTTAATTTAAAAATTATTATAATAGTTTGTATAAAAATTTAATAAAAAATAAAAAAAAAACATAAAATTGTATTGTTATTGTTATTTGTGTAAATTTGAAATGAAATAAATTTTTTAAATGTAATAGGAAGTATAGAACAAGTAAAGAGACATTTCCTTTTATAATTTTAAAAATAATTTCTAACATCAACTTTGTTTTATAAACACTTTTTTATTTCTCTTTTCATGTGTTTACCTATGTTAATTTATAGAGAAAATAAACGAACATGGGAGATCAAGATTTACAAATACCAACCCCACAATCTTTACAACAAGCAATTCCTTCCAAAGTTTCAACTATGCAGATCAAGCTCTATTAAATCAATATGTGTAAAAACTTTTAGAAAGGGAGGTTGGAAGTATTGTGTAATTGTACAAACCGTTGATTAGTGTGCCTTGGAGAAAAGCAAAGTATGCATGATTGTGCAACACTAAATCTTGCAAATTTGTGTGCTTTAAAGAAAATCAATCTCCATTATGATACACTTTTATAGTTGATTTAGTTTGTGGAATACTAATGTGATTTTTGAATTGTTTGTGGGGGTATTATTAGGACCTATGTTAACTAAATGTTGTTAAAAAGGTGAAAGTAATAATCATTTAAAAATTTAAATTTGATTTTAGAATGTTATTTGCAATTAACAAAAATGTATTTTTTATATGATAAAGGTGTCAACCTAGCTGAAATGTCAAATATGGATGATTTGTCTAACACGAAAGCATTTTTATAAAAAAAGTTATAACTTCAAGAGAAAATAAATAAATTTTGCATTCATTAAAAGATTGTGAACACGGTACATGAATTACTATTTGTTTAAAAAAAACATTCATAAATATTGTGAAGTTGAAGTTAAAAATATATATCTTATCTATATTGTTACCTTAAAAACTCATACATATATGTTAGTCCACTATTCTTCATATATAAGTTGAACCATACACCAAATTAAAACCATTGAGTCAAAACACATCATTCGCACTAAATAAAGAAAATTGTTTTTTTGTCCATAACATCAAGATTCATATTCAAATGGACCAATTTTGCATCACATACCTAGAGAATCATTTTAATTCTTATCTTGCTATTGTGTTTGCAAATGGCCAAATCACATAAAATGAGAAAGGTGCTCATTTTCAATGTGTATCTCCTAAATTATTTTAAATCTCATACAATTATACCTTTATTCATTTTAAGGAAAAAAATATGCACTCTTTTGGTACTTTCCGTTGAAACAACATTGAAGTTGTACTACCGCCAACCTAAATTCACGGATCATGACCTATTTAGATATGATGTGGTTGAAAAAGATGTCCATGCTTGTCAAATGATAACTTATAAGTATAAATTTCCTTTTAATACAATAATTAAACTATATGTTATGCTTATAAGATCAATGAAAAAAATTATGAAGCTTCTAAACACATCAATTGCAAGATCTTTCACAACCCACAACCACAACCACATAGTAAAACAATACTTTACTTCAGAGGACTTATCCAATGAGCCACTATAATGGAAAGTCAAAATGATTATGATCTAATCTACAGATATTGCAATTTTAATTTAAAAAATGACAATCCAATACAATTAGTTTTTTGATTAACTATTTCACAGCATAACATGAGTACTATAATACAAAGATCGTAAACAAGTAATGGAAATCAACTACTAACCTCTAAGTCGAGGTATTAATAAAAATATTGTCTACAACCCAATATAAATAAAAATTAAAGTTGACATTACACCAACAATCAACCACAGACAACAAAATTAACCTTAAAACCCAAAAATTTATAACATAAGATAATTTTACATTTTTAATGTGTTATTAAAAATCTTTAACAACTTCTTTTAAATTTTTCAATATTTTAAAAAGCAATATCATCATCCAAATAATTACAGAAATAATTAAAATAATAACAATTTATATTTTATATTTACTTACACAATTGATTTAAACCACTTTATTCTATTATTTATTTTATAATTCATAAATACAAAATTAAAGTTATATTGAACAATTTTTTGTTATATACTTTAATCTAATTTTTAAAATTTCTCCATCCCCTTCCTTTTTAAAAATATTTGCAAAAAAGAATAATTAGTTTTGTTGGTTGAGAAAAGTTGAAAGGAAAAGAGAAAGTGAGATTTGGTAACTCACACTTGCTCCTCTTTGGTCCAAAATCTTTGTTTGTGTAGATGTTGCCAAATCAAAACTCCAAGCCAAACAAACAACTTGACCCTCACTATTCCTCAATCCTCACCCACATCCAATGTGGCAAAAACCTCAACTTCATATTGTTATCCCTTTCTCAAAAAGAGAAGGTCCACAAATTTCCAACTTATTATTATTATTATTTTATTATAATACTATTATTGTTTTTGCCTCCATGTTAATGAATTCCTTCCTCAGCCACTCATTATGAAGATGCTTACATACATAATGGGTCAACCAATTCACATGTGGCATGTGCAACATGGTTTCTCATTGCAAATTCAAATATCATTATCCAACTTTTCATTCTTGGGTTGGGTCCATAACCAAACATAATAACTCTAAGATGCTCTATTCATTTCACCCACCAATTCTCCAACAACATCTTTCACTTCCTCCCACAATCCAACAACAACAATAATAAAATAATAATAATTATTATTATTATTGTTATTATAATACAATACATCTCTTCATAAAAAATAATTTTGGGCAAAATATATTTTTGAGAGTACTGATTTTTTTTTTTGAAATTTAATCTAGTCTTTTTTAAAACAATATTTATATTTTCCTTCTCTAAAAAGGATATCGATAAGGCTTTATAAAGGGAAAACAAATTATCTATATAACACTTGAAAACTAAAAGATAAAATAAAGAACCAGAACAAAGTTTAAAGAGATTAAAAGTACATTTTACCTATTATTTTTTTAACAATAATTATAATGAATCAAGAATACATTAATTGTTTTCAGTAATATCTTCATATATTATTTTATCTAAATAGCTAAATAAATCTACAACTACTTCGTAATTCATTAATAAGAATATTTTTTTTATCAATATAATAACTTCGCTGTAATAATTTATACAATTTTAATTTCTTAAACAAACAAATCACGTAGAAGAGAAAAAAAAATATCTAGTAGATAAGCTTAATTAGTTTTGAATGTCTCGGAGTTGGAATAAATTTATCTTTTACCCTGTAATATTAAAATTGACATTTTTAATCATCTAATTAAAAAAAACCACTTTAGTTTCTATACTTGAATGTCTTCTACCTAAATACTGTCAAAAAGTACCTTGAAAAAAATTATTGTTATTATTTTTTTTTTAAATGTTATTATAAAAGTAACATAAAAAATGAATAAATTGTGTTTCTAAACACTTGTACACTTAATTTTTGTTTCTTTTTTGAAGAAAATAAAATTTGAAAATTCTTGGTAGAAAGAAAATAAATTGATGATAAAAAAAAGTGAAGTAATACTAATCACTAAATATTTAAAAGTATTCTTCCCAGTTGATTCTAGTATGTATTCTTTAACTTAAACAACTTTTTAAGAACAATAACCATAACTTTTTCAAACTTTATATACACTCCAAGCATTAATTTTTACCGTAGTCTCTTCATCTTTTGATTGTCTTTACTCTAACCATGGTCTCTTGACTTTTTGTATATATTCTCTTTCTTCATTAAATTCAAGAAGACAACATAAGCATATAAAATAATTAATATATTCAATTTAAATAAAAAATGTTGATTATATGATTCTTTAATCAATTTCTCAATTGATTTAGTTTAGAATTCAACAGATTATTTTATTTTAATTTAGAATGAACTATTTCTTATGTTAAAAACAAGAATTTTTTATTTTATTTTTAATAAAAAAATATTTTTTGTTGAGTAATAGTTCAAGTAAGTCTTGAAATACATATAAACTAATTTTTGTTCTCCGTTTACAAAGTCAGTTTTGCCAGTTGAACTTCTCTTATCTTGAGATTGAGATAGGAAGAGTTTTGAAACACCATTAAATGAGTGAAAAATATATTTGTAGATAATGAAAATGTAAACCATATATATACATGTTTATTTCATATTCTTTATGTTAATGTTCTTCTTTTCTTAGTTTCATTTGTTGTTTTTCATTCACTTTACCTCCTCAATTGCATGTTCTATTTTTTCTTACCTTTTTTTCATTTGTCTTTTCTCCATCTCCACTCACATGTTCTTCTTTTCTTATCTTCTTGTGTGATTTCCTTTTCTCCTTTTTCTCCCTTTATAGTTTCTTTCTCTTCTTTTCATTGGTTTTCTCTTCATTTTCCTTATCTCTTTTTCTTCATTTTTTCTTTCTTTCCCCTTCTTTTTCTCCCCCATTCAATGGTGACAACAATTTCAACACCAAGAAAAACCTACTTATTTTGTCTATAAGAAGTAAACAAGTTATAAAAGGACAAAAAAATTGGACTCTTAGCGTTGACGGAAAAGTAAAAGCTTGAAAGGTTTTAAGTTTTTTTTCTTAAAAAGATAAATATATTATAAAAATAAATATTAAATAAAAATAAATTTAAAAACTAAATAATTAGTAGTTAAAATATTAGTAACTATTTAAATACCAATTTAAAAATTATTTATTAATAACAAAAACTAATTTAGATATCAATAATTTTTTAATTTTTAAAATAATATTTAATTTAATTAATATAACAATTAATAATTTTTGTTTATAAAATTAATTTTTATTTAATAATTTTCTAATAATAATAGTATGTGTTTGTAAATATAAAAAAATAAAATAATTTCAAACATGACAATATTTTCCAATAAACATAAGAGGAAAAGAAAAGAGAAGTTGATATTTTTTTTTTCCAAAAATATTTATTTAACAACCGTGTTTCACCTTACAACCCAATAAATATTAATATTTTAATCATTTATAAAAATTTATAATTTATAATTTATAATTTTTTTAATTTTGAAAAAAATTCTAATATTTGCATTTTGCTTGTATTTTTTATTAAGAAAGTCTTTTTTTATATTTTTTTTTATAAATATTAATATTTATTGTTGTAGGATGAGGAGAGTTGTCGAAATATCATAGTTTTTCGCATTTACTTACGAACATCAACATACAATTGAGTGCTCAAAGGCACCCTCTAATGAATCCTTGGAGTTAGAATCATAGGATAACGTAAAAATCCAACTATGCATGCTTCTAATTAATTATTTTAGCTTTATCAATAATTGATTTTTTTCTTTTGGGATAACTTTAGCCCAATAAATTATGTTTAATATAAATATGTTTAACTTTTGAATGTCGAACGAGTTTAGTACCACCTCAACAATAATATCATTTGGATAAACCACCATGTCTAATAAGCCACAAAAAGGAAGCCAAAATAATATATTTGTCTGCTGAAGACAAACGAAAGTTAATGATTGATACACAGATACACACCATAAGAATATGGTAATTGCATGCACCTTAGATTATGGTCTTTTAATAACGTCCACTGTTCTCTTTCTCCAGGGTTCTTTTTTGTTTCAGTGGACTTCTAGCTTCACTCACTTCAGACTCCTTCTTGTTCAAAGATTCATCTGGCTTACTGCCGTTCACGTCTCCCAGTGGAAGGCCACCACCATTTGATGATACTTGTTTTCGCATAGCTCGTGGTATTCTCAAAGGTATACCTGTCTCAGTTACGTTTTTCTCTACCTTAGGGGGTACCGGAACATTTTCAGGTCTAGAAGAGTGCATTTTTTGTGGTATGTTCATAGATTCATTCGCTTCACTGATGCTATTGTTTTCTTTCTTGGGTACTGCAGCATTATCTGACTGGGTGGACGGTGGATCTGGAACAACAACTACTGTAGGCACAGTGGACTTTCGCCATTTCTTTCTTTGATTAGCCTTCTGGGCGTTTGATTGGGCCTGCAAAAAACAGAAACAGCTTGTCTTAGACCAAACAATACTGAAGTAATTAATCTGAGTGGCATCTAATTTACATGTAAAGACCATGAAAGAAATTATTCCCAAGAGATTTGACTGATGATTTATGACTGACACGCACCAGTGTATTTCCAATATCAGAAAGGGCTTTTCTTGGCCCATGATTATCACTGTGGGCATCAGCAGGCCCCTCAACCAGTGCACCCTGAAGCAACTCAGCACCTTGAGCAGCAAGAAGGCGATTTTTGTCAGCTTCCTCAATGCCGGAATCATTACCACTCCCTTCAACTTGTGCCTCACTTGAGATTGATGATCTGTTGGCACACTTGGATGCTAGGCAACCACAAGAACTCCCACAAGTGCCACCCATAGCTCTGCATGTGCACTTGTTGGTCTTGCAAGATGAAAATTTACTACAAGAGCAGCATGTATCTGATGCAGTTTCCTCGGATGCACCTCCATCTCCTTCTATTGAATTATCTTTCCCATCTTCTGAATGGGTATTTGACAGATTGTTTTCCATGCTTACGCAGCTTCTAGACTTTCTTTTCTTAAAGGGTATTTTTCTTACAGACTCTACCCATTCATCATCAGTGACATCTGCAACATAATCGACATCTGCAACATTATCATCTCCTTCGTCTGTATCTGATGTTGATAAATCCATATCCTGTAGTAAAATTGCAGATCTCCGGTTTTCCTAAATGATGTCAAAATTATCATTAACTATAGTACCATAAAAGAAGTTATTGAAGATGGGATCAACCACACGTAGGCATATTAGAGATAAGCAAAACACCTACCATTTTGCGCAAGTCGTACTTATGCCCTCCGACATCCCCCACAGATTCAGAGTATCTCATTGCACTCTGTCATAATTTTAAATAAATAATAGGGTTAAACACAGGACCAATATTTCTTCAATTTTACAAACTGTAGCTTTCGGAAAGGAGAAAAAAAAAAATTATTTCTCAAGCTCAATATACCAGCTTCAACTGATGAATAAGTTCAGACTTCTGCATTTCTGATTGTCTAAGTGAACAGCTCAATCTTACTACTTTTTCTTTTAGATCTATTATTTCCATGTCCTTCTCTCGGCAAGTGACTTCTCTATCTCTCAATAAACACCTGAATAGAAAAGCAAAGAAAAAAAAAGTCATATCATGAGAAAAGATAACTTACTACAGATTAACAGATTGCATTTTAGTAGAACAAATAATTGAAGAACTTTAAATTTTAGAGGTAACTTGGTTAACTGTAATCACCAAAAGTTTAACTTGCAGGTAAGTTCTACTACCTAGAGGAAGATGCCAAGTTGAACAAATGATTCATCAAATTCTTGGATTCAGCCAGAGAACGGACTTGGTTCCAACGTCCCTTGCCACTAAAAACCCGTTCCCGCTCTTCTGCCTCTGACAACTGAGATGCCATCGAGAGCAATGTTGTAGAAGAAGAAGCGATCATTTTTTCAAGAGCATATATCCTTGAATTTCTTGCACCCGGAGACATTGATACGACGCCATCACTAAAATTAACAGTCAAGCAAGAAGATGCTGTCAATTATATTTTTCCAAATACAAAATTGTAAATTAAATTAATGCCTTGCAAGGCTTTTTCACCTTGAATTGTTTATCCTCATCATATCTGCTTCTTCCTTTAATCTAGCAATCTCATTGGCCATTTTTGCCCTCCTGGAATGAATTGTTTGTGACATGATTAATTAGTAATTGGTTCAAGATTTCTCATCTTTTTAAATTCAAATCATGTAGGCAAAGCATAGGTAAGCAAACTTTGCATACATATCGGAACAAATACAAATATCTCCCTAGTACATACTTTAATTTAGAGCTGAGTGAAATTGACATAAGAAGGCAGTTTGCCCTTCAGAAATAAGCCTTCACCGTATTATTCAAACTTAAGCTCATTAGATTTAACCGGTATATAACAACCTACTCAGTCAGGGTTGAGATGAAAAATCAAAGCTTAAAAAGTAGAACATACTCTTCCATTTGACGCTCATGTGCTGAACGTACTTCATGCACTCGGACTGTGACTTCAAGCTCATGCTCAATTGCCTGCATCAACGCCTTCAAATAGAAACATATGTCAAGCAGTTAGCTAAATAAACACCAAGACATGACATTTTCCACCAAATAGCATGATGGAATTATGATATTAAAATAACCTATCCTACATCGCCACCGTCTACAAATTAGAAAAGAACGGTAGATTATTTAGCAACATTGTTGTGAATGACATGCATAGTAATATAAGTACCTGAATTCCTGGACCATTCCCACCTACAGCACCTGTGTATAAAAGAAAGAACTGCTAGTTATCAACAAGTTCACAAAATAGAGAAAGCTGTGTGGCACAATAAATCTCGAGTCATACTTTCACGTGAAGAAGTCTTTCGAGATTCCAAGAGTTCTTTTAGCCTTTTTGTAGCCAAGGACGCTTCTTCTGTCTTCCTTTGTAATACCTGTAATGAACTCATGAATAATAGGAATAACCAGTGCAACAAGAATAAGTTATTTGAAATTCTATTTACCATCTTTTGCCTCTGATTCAATGCTAACAGCTTATGCATCTCGTATTCGTTCCTCCTTCCTTCTTTTTTAAGCTGAAATGGCAAAAAAATATGTATTAGAAGATTCACTAATAACTGATCACTTTGTTCATATTAGACAAAAGCGGTCATTCCTTATGCAAAAGGTCGCAAATAACCTATGTACCTAACAAATATAAACAGATAGAATAGTGTATTATTATTATCAAATGGAAACGAATACTACAAGTATATTTTTCCCTCCATACAATTACAGAAGAATGGAGTAATAAAAGGAACATTTTTTGCTAAAAAGTTGAAGAAAATTATTCTGAGTTGAATTTACCTGGAGAACTTCTTTCTCACGTAAAGCTTTCCATAACCTAAATTGTTCTGATTCCTGCTTAATCTTATGTTGCAATTGAACCTGAAGAAAATAAACTATCGCTAATGACTCGAAAGGAAAAGAAAAACAAAGCAGAGATTTCTTCTACAAACTGAGTAAAGTCCCAATAGCAAGTCATTGCACCTTATGAGATTTAATTCTCTGGATCTCATCCTGCAGTCGTTTAGATGCCTCATCACTTTTCTGTTTTTGTCTCAACAGTTGAGCTTGAGCTTCTTGTTTCTTCTTCAGTACAGAGACCTGGAAAAACAAACAATCAGTTCACCACCCTGAGTGGCCATTAAGAGTTAAGACATCCCAAATAATAGGTCCACCTGTGCTTCAAGAGCATTTAACTTTTGGAGATATTCCTCCTTTAGCTTTTGAGCTCCGTCATCAGAGGTAGATGAAATATTTGCAAGATTGCACCTAAGTTCCTCAATTTCTTTCTACAAAGAATACAGAGTTATAAAAGTAATAATTTAAACGCAATATAATTCAAGATGGCAGAGATCAAATACCTGCAAAAATTTCTTTTCTTGTTCTAACTCAAGAACTTTCTTTTCATAATGATGCTTAAGAACTGAAGTATCAGCATTATTAAACATCTTCATTTCAGCCTTCAACATTAAAAAAATATAAAACAATAAGCAGAAAAAAATCTTCTAAAATCAACACTAAAAAAGCATATATCCAAAATATCTTGCAACTTTGTCGAATTTGAAAGGATATAAACATTGTCAAAACAAAACATTCAATGTCTCCATGAAATTTGAAACTGGATGCAGAAATTTTCACCTCCTTTTGTTCAAGTTTCTTATCCAATTCTTTGAGCTCCCTGTCCAACTTTTCTTGAAGAGAAGAGTGTTCTATTTCCTTTGCATGATCTTCCATGTCATCTGCATACAGGTTGCACAATGTTCAAAAATTATCTATTGATATTTAGGAATAAATATCAATCCACAGTTATAGCAAAAATGATATAAAAATATCGGGTATCAAGAAGTCTAAATCTTGTTCCCAAGTCTAGCTTTTTGAGAAATCAGTCATCATTATCTCATAATTTATGTACATAACTCAAGCATAATGAATTAGTTATGAAATAATATTATCAATAACATCAGTGTCACGGATTAATTAACAAATAAATACACTGTATAATTATACATAAAAAAAAACTACTTCCAATGTTCTACCTGTTATGTCAGCTGATTTGGCTTCACAATCAGAAGAGTACTCATTACCACATGCTAATAAAACATTCTTTGAACGGAATCCACTATCATCTGTATCAACCCAGTCATCAAAATGTCTAGATTTTGCATGTGAATTTTTCAAACGCTGCAATTCACCTTCCAGATCTTGGATCTTTGACACATAAGATTTCACTAGGTCATAATCCTAGAAACGAGGTCACACCATGAGTCAGTTATGGATAGCTTTATCAGATAATTGTAATTATGCATTAGCAATGACTTGATGAGTTCAAACCTCGTTTGAATTTGAGTCAATTTCATCCCAGGATTTACCATTTCGAATTGATTCTATTTTCATCACCATTTGGTCTTTTTCAACCTAAATTCAACATCTTGAGTGAGACCGAGCAACTTGATGGCAAATTAAACAGAAATACTGGAAGCAACTAACAACATTTACTTTTTGACAAAAGACCTAGCATTATTAGAGATGAGAGCATAAAGGATAGAGAAAGACCTGGGCATCACATGCACGTTGTGCTAAACTCTCACAAGTTACTCGTCGATCTTGAAGCTCCCGCTGTAGTTCTACATTGCTTGCTTCAAGTAAGGATATTTTGTGTTTGAGAATCTAATGGAGAAAAGAACAGGACATTAGAAACCTATACCCAGCAAAAGGAGGGATCAACATCAGAAACTTCCTAAAAGTATGATGTACCTGAAGTTCATCAAATGCCCCTCCGGTATCACCTTTGTAAAGTAGAAGCTCAGACTGCAGTTGCTCAATCTGACTTCGCATTCTCTGCATCTGAGCTCCCACTGGATCACGATTAATCTAAAAGAAGAAAATTTAAAATCATCAAACATCTGAGCTCCCACATAAACAATTGCCATTGTCACTCACAATTTAATTTAAGAAGGGACAAAATGAAACAAAACATTGAGAACACCAATATAAAGCACTTACGACTGCCTTGTTCTGAATGTTGCGAGCACGGTTTGCATACTTCAGAGTGTTCAATGTCTCTTCAGCATTGGTGTCAGCAGGACTAACACATGCTGCAGCATTCCCAAAACAAATTTGATGATCCATATATAAATAATAAAAAAAGTGTAAAAATTTCGAAATCCACCAAGTACTGTACCTATCATAACAGTTTTGCTGTTTCCTCCAAGAGAGTCCTGCGTGTCATTAGCCAATTCCATGTCAAGATGATATATGAATCCATGATATAGAAATATCAGAAGTAAGCGCTACAACTAAAATCTAGTATCACATCACATTTTCAGTAATAATGACTTATTGAAAACAAGTTTCAAGATAGGAGTTGCAATAGTTTCAAACAAAATAATAGGCATACTTCCTATCCCAACAATACTTTTAATAATGAGCATAGAAGTCATCACTCCATCAGTCATGGAATGAGATATATAAAGAATCATACATATTATAGACACAACTAGACATAATGTTTTAACAAACACTGTGCAAACCTGTAGTAGTCTTGTTAGTTTGCTATCGCGATATGGCACATGGCCACCTTCTTTTCGCTTTCTTTCATCTCCCAGTGCACTTATCACATTCCCAAGAGCTAATAAACCCTTGTTGATATGAATGCCTTGACAATGGAAAAACTAAATGATCATTAAATAGCTTAAATATTGCATTTATAAAACTCAGCTAGTAGCAGAAAGGCATTGTAAGATTTTAAAAATGCTTTTGTGATTGGTGAAAAATATGAAATAATCTATTTGTGCATTAATGCTATCCCTAATTTTAACAATATGTCTTACACATACAACAGATTACCTTCTTTCAAACGCATGCCATCAGCACCAGTTCTTTTTGCTCGTTCGGAACCAGCAAGGTCTACCAAATGTAGTTTTGCACACAAGACATCATCACCACTCTTTTGCTCCATAGTGATTGTGAATATAGCATGTGATCGACTAAACAAAGAGCATAACCACAGTCATCGTACTTTAATAAAGCAAGGTTCCACTTCAGCAGAGGGGAGATATATAAATTTTGATAGGCAGTATTTGAATTTTATCGATTCAAATCAAATTACTCCTAAACAACATTGACCCCGCAGACTAAGTATAGCAATTTACCTTGACTGACTGTTCATGTTTGTACTCCCAGTGGCTCGTGACAGTGAACCTCGAGAAAGATAAGATGACATTTCTTCTTTAGTCTTTACTTCAGCCTCAGTAACACCAGCCAATGTTATTCCCCCATTCACTGTTTCCCTAATCTGTATGGGAACTCTGCTGGGCGCAGCAGACTTCGCAGTAGAAACCACATCTCCTCTAGATTGATTGGGATCAAGTAAATCAAATACCTCTTCCTTGAATATCTGTAATCAGTTATACAAGTTCAAACTTCTATGTTTCAAAGCCTGAGCACAATTACAGAAAAAAAAATCATAAGCATTATTCTTTACCTCGATAAACGATACCCTAATCAAAAACTCTGAGGATTCCTTCATAGTCTGAACCCTCTTGAATATTGTCTCCATCACCTTGGGTATAATACCACCCGCATTTTCTTCTCCGGTGTAATTGGTGCCCATGGTGTATGTCTTCCCAGATCCGGTCTGAGAATAAAAACCCAGTTAAAACAAACTATATATAACAACAGAAGTTTCTCAGATAAAAAATTTCCAATTATCAAAGTCAAAACCAGATGCAAAACTATACCTGTCCATAAGCAAGAACAGTTGCGTTGTAGCCGTGAAAAAGTGCATCTACAAGTGGAGCTACACAATCATTGTATACTGTGGACGATGGAGATCCCGAACTACCATAAACATAGTCATAAGTGAAAGCATGTGACCCAATTTGCACCTACACAGCATCCAATAACAACAATTACACATTAAATTCATATATTCCTACAAATTTCAACATAAACTAAATCAAAAAGAGAACAGGCCATATGACTTTATTAAATGCGTGATAAGTGAACAGACGCAAGACACAGCAAATGCAACACGAACAGAGCATCCAGACTCGATGGAAAACATGTCTACCTGAGGTTCACCGGGAACAACGGAGATGCAATCTGTACATCCGAGAAGAAGCTCCGACGTGATCAGAGGCCGTATGTTGACCGCAACACGTACACACTGCGGTGCGTCGTAGTTCTCCATCTCCAATCAATCCGAACCAGCCTCGAGATTAAAAACCCTAAAACCCAATCAAAACGCAAAACTTAAACGGAATGACGTTGAATTGCTTAGCATTTCCCTCGAAACTCACTTTTTCACAATCTATAATAGAAGCGAATGATTGTGAAGAAGCTTTGAGAATCGAAGCTGGTGAAGTTTCGAAATGAGTGTGAATTTACTTTACCTGATGTGAGAGAGAGGAACGAAGAGAACGAAGAAAGTGAGAGAGAAAGGAAGAGAACGAAGAAAGTGAGAAAGAAGAGAGAATATGAAACGAACGAAGTGTTCTAATTTTGAACAGAGAAGAGAGGGTAATGGCTCCGATTTTGAATGTGGATGTGTTGGGTTAGATTAAAACGGATTTGAGAAAATGGCGCTTAGGTCCGAATTCAAACAGGACCTTGCTCACGGGTCACGTGCCATGATGAATCTCAGTGAAACTCTAACGGTCACAATATTAAGCAAACATAGAAACCCCACTCAAAAATGAATAATTATTTAAAGCATACTCCATTAGTGGATTTTTTTTCCATTCTACTGTAATTTTTCTAGGATTTTTTCGAAAAAAAAAAAAAAAAAATTAAAAATTGGTAAATCGTGAATCTAAAAAACAATTTATCTAACCTAAACTCGCTAACTTAAGCAACCATTTAAAAAAAACAAATTCGTATATCTCACATACAATTTTTTTAAAAAAATTATAGTTTGTCAAATTAAAAAAAATAGAATTCGTATATTAAATATAAGATTTCTAATTAAAATCGTATATGAATATATATTTTTAAATTTTTAATATATAAAATTAAATTTTTTGAAATTCATATATTTAATATACTATTTCTATTTTAAATCCTATATATAAAATTAACGTTTTTAATTTTTTAATACATAATAATATATAAAATAAAAATAATAGGAAATTATATAAATTTAATTTATTATTTTTGTAAGGACGAGAAAAATAATTTTAGAGTAAAAGTGGTATAATTAAAATGACCCTTGAATATTTTATTATTAAATTTAAAACAACATATAAATAGAAATTCATGTTTCATTTTAAAAGAATCATCAACTCTCTAAAAACTTCATTTTCTTTTTCTTTGCCTTCTCTCTAAGATTCTCACATCCTCGCTTATCAATTTGACGATCAGAATCTCTTATTATTCATTAGTTGATTCTAGATGGAGAAGATTAATAAACATAAGATTAATGTTTATATTAAATAAACATGTCAAAGTTAAATATTTTATGAAAAAAGAACCATAAAAATAAATTATTGTCTATGCTACTAAAAAATGTAGTAATTAGTCATCATATTGTCTTGGCATAGAAAACATTCAACAAAGCCTTGAAAGATCTCCTCTCTTTTACTTTTTCATAATCATAAGTTTCCTCGTTATTATCAACAAATATTTGAACAATGACAATGATTGAATTTAAAATAAAATGGTACAATGGAAAAAAGGTTAGTTAAAATAATTTAATTAGCCATAGAAAATCTATGCTTCTAATTAGAAATACAAATAATTGCTTCCACATTTGTCGGCAAGAGATGATTCTTGTAGTTGTTCAAATCCAAGAATCAATGTTAAGTGTAGATTTAGATGCAATTGTGGTGATAGTGATGCTTAACAAATATCTAGCCTACAAGATCTAAAAAACACCAATTGTCATTTTTCTACCATTCTAACACTTCCATTTTGCACCAAAAACTGAAAATCCAAAGTTGGTTCACCCATGAATTCTAACATTGATAATAAAATTTAAATAAGATTAATATCTACATTAAATAAAATGTCAAATTTAAATATTTCATGAACAAGGAATCGTAAAAATAAATTGTTGTTTAAACTATTAAAAAATTGTAGTAATTAATTATCATCTTGTATTGACATAAACAACATTCAACAAAGCCTTGGAAGAACTCCTTTCTTCCACTTTTTTCATAATTATAAGTTTCCTAATTATTATTTATAGATATTTAACAATGACAATGGATGAATTTAAAATAATATAGTACAATGGAAAAAAGGTAAATTATAATAATTTAATTAGTCTCAGAAAATTCATGTTTCCAACTAAAAGTACAAATAATTGTTTCCACATTGTTAGGCAAGGGACGATTCATATACTTGTTAAGGATCTGAGAACCAATGTTAAAGGTGGATTTAGATGCAATTGCGGTGATAAGGATGCTTAACAAATATCTAGCCAACAAGATTTGAAAAACACCAATTCTTATTCTTCTACCACTCTAACATTTCCATTTGCTCCAAAAATCAAAATCCAAAGTTAGTTCAGTCAAATATGTTTCAAGTTGCATCCTTCCAATTTTATTAGTTACTTAAAGCTTGCACATTATTTTATTCCTATTATGATATAAGTTAGTAACATACAAACGGGACAAGTACAAAAAAATCTAAAACCTTATTGCATCAAATTTAAGCACAACAATGTATTTATCCTAATATTTCTCAAAATTGACTATCATCAATTTCGCCATATTCCTAATTAGTTTATCTTTATCTTTCACATTTTATATTAATAAACATTGAAATTTTCAAACTTGTAAAAAATATACAAGTTGGAAATAGGATAACTTGTGACAAAAATCAATGTAATGATGTCACAAAAGGATAACAAGGATGTGTAAATTTTGTCAGCTCTCTCCCACTCTTCCTCCAAAAGAGAAATATTTATAAGACTCATCAACCAAGTTCAAGCTCCCAAAACACATGTAGATATTTAAGAGCTTTTTTTTAACATAAAGTAAGTTTGGTTGCATCTGTTAGAAATATAGGCCTTAAACAAGAGGAGGGTAAATTGTTTATAAAAGACTTTCACAAATATTGAAGGTAGATTGAAAGACAATGAAGAATCAATCAATTAGAAATCAGTTCAGCCAATTAAAAAACTGTTTTTAGTTTAATTGTAGAAAATCAACCTGTTGTTTTTGTGAAACAATTGATTGTTTATACCAACAGTTTATAAAATCAAAGCTAAAACAGTTTTAAAGAGAGTAAGGACAGAAAGATTAACACAAAATGTTTATACTTGTTCACTCTTTACCAAGAGCTACATCCAGTCCTCATCAACCACTGAGAATTAACTAAGTAATCAAACCTTGATTACAAACAACACACCAAAGTGATGATCTTAAACCCTTCAAGAACACACACCACCTTTGGCAACACCACCCAGTTTTCATAACAACCTCTGAAACTGCACAACACCAAGTCACACAGAATTACAATGATCAAGAAAGAAAGGAATAGAATACACCTGGGTACACTCAAATATTAAAGTACAGAAAATACAGAGAGTCATATTCCACACTTAAAGATGATCCAAAATCTCTTTGAATTCTTGAAAACTAATTTTGATTAAACTCTCTTTCTTAGTTAATAACCAGGAGCGTAAAACAACTTATTTAAACTCCAATCAGATGGTCAAAACATTTAATTCAATAACAAAAAGTAGTTTGAATCATTTAAAATAGATTGAAACATCTTAACAGAATTCTATTAAGGTTTTTAGAAAATCAATCGATTGAAATCACGAATCAACCAGTTGAATTGGCTTGACCAAAAAGTCAACATTTTCAAATCCTTTTCAAAAACCACTAAAGCTTTGTTTGGATTAGAGGGTGTGGGGGAGTGGAAAGTTAAGGGGGAGGGGGAGTGGAAGTGTGAAGAAAGTTGAGGTTGTTTGGATTGGGGTATGTTAGAGTAGATGTGTGAGGAAAGTTTATTGAAATTTGTGAGTGATGAGATGGTTGTAAGAATATTATAAATTATTTTGAATAGTAAAATTTGTAAGATTACAAATTTACCCTTGTATATAAAAGAAGAATAAATAATGATGAATCATTTTTCATATTTTAGTTAATTAAA
>Ga0123342_1003177_pt1 | contig 26612 bp, 23 predicted proteins | sample Turbeawhitnodule_FD_89960 | JGI IMG/M metagenome (GOLD analysis project Ga0123342, IMG submission 89960) | Root nodule microbial communities of legume samples collected from Mexico - Turtle bean Mexico white nodule | ecosystem: Host-associated > Plants > Roots > Nodule | place: Mexico: Nepantla...
CAACATTGAACTACCCCAGAACAAGGCTAAAACCAGCACAGCAGCAACAAGCAAAGCAGAGGCTTCATCATCCTTCAAAGGATTTGGATTCTTCAAAACATTGAACACCACTTGGTTCAACAAGATACACCCTAACCTTCATGATGAAGGATCAAGAGTGGTATGGCTCACCAATGTTGACCAACACGGTCTTCCCGTTGATTCAAGGAAGGAAAGGACGAAGATGGAATTGCCCTACTTCACAAGAAGAAGATCAAGGACAGCAGAGGGAGTATACCCTCTATCAAAGGTCGTACCAGACAAGGGATTCGTGCGCTCAACATACAAGTTAAACATGCTACCTAAAGGGTGAACCTAGGTCGAAGGTGCTGTCGGCCGAAATCAACACAAATAGGGGCGAAAGAATGTAGAGCGAAGCAAGTAAGGCAACAGTTAAACAGAAGATAAATACTTGTAAAGGTATACATGCAAAGAGAGTTTGTTTGTCAACAAGGACAGAATCACAAAATGAAGTCATTCTCGTGGCACGAGTTTCCCGTCAACAACACACTTGGACTCAACGAAAGGGGTAAGATCCACCTCAGGATGCACACAGGCAAACTGAGCAATGGCATCTTTAAACCCCTAACCATAAGCGTCAACGACATCGTTTGTGAGCTCCTCCTCTATCTTTTTGAAGGACTCGATCTTCTCAACCAATTCGCCCTCAACCTGCCCCAGAAGGACCTCGCGCTGGGTGGTCGTCTCCTCCAGCTTAGCTATTTTGCCCTTCAGTTTCGCCACCAACTTTTCGAGCTCGACCGCATGGGTGCGGAGAGGCAAGATTTTCGCATCTAGTTCAACCGCCTCTTGGCCCTTGTCATGAAGGGCCTTATAAGCGTCCTTCTCAGAATGGCGAAGGCTTGCCAGCTCCAAGTACATGGCGGTCTCGCGATTGGTAAAGGTCTTGGTCCTGGTGGACAGTTCCTCCTCGAGCTTTGCCACACTAACCTTGAGGTCCTAGGCCTCTTGGGTCCTGTTAAGCGCAAGGTTGGAGGCAAACAAGAAGTCCCCAAGGCCATCGACCACGCGGTCCTGAAGGAGATTGCTGCTTGTTCTCGCCGGTTGACTGAAAAGATCTTCGTGCGTTGAACTTGACTCGCGAACAAGGACTCCTTCGTCTCCAACTCAGATCTTCACCCTACTCCGCCGTGAGTACCTAAAAAGGAGTGAGCAAAGGGCACCCTCGCGGCCGTTTGCACTCCGACGATCAAGTCAAGAAGCAAGAAACACCAAACACCTCCGTCTCGGAGCACCGTAACTGAATGCTCTGAAGGCGTGTAACTGAATCGTAACTAACTCTCTCTCTCTCCAACCACTCGTGCATACAATGTTTAAGCGAGCAAATGATTAGAAAGTGTGTAAACTTTGTGAAAAACGTACCTTACTAAGCTTTCAGAAAAGCTTATATACCTTGGGTTTCAGTGCTTACTACCACGTGTCCTTCTAACTTAACCGCAATTCCACGTGGAAGGCCTTACAGCGCTGTAACCCAACTTAGGGAAATTCCAGCGTGTAAGTCTTCCTTCCTCGAAGTGCATCTGGCACGAGGGTGACTACCTCGGTGCCAACTCATGCGCCCCCACTTCTAGTCACTCGCCCTGAGAGTGTATCTACCTTCCTCTCGTACCATGCACATTGTTCACCCCTGGCGTGGCCCTCTCCTGGGTCGTATCTGTCCCAGGGATTCTCCAGAGGTGGCGTGGGTACTTCACGAGTCAGGTTACCCCCTACTGGTACTGGGACTATGGCCTTGAAGCCACCTTTCTCTTCTCTTTATTACTGTTCTGAGGTACTAGGGCCCGAGGCCTCCTCGCCCGTACCGTGACCTCTTACTGTGCCGCCCCCTCCACGGTCTTCCCTACCTGTGGGTATCGGGGGTGACATCAACGACGCTTCAACCTGGCGTCGCCTCAACATGGCGACGCCCACACCTGGCGATTCCTCGTTGAACTCTTCTACCGGGATCATGGCATCTGACCCATACACTAGGCTGAACGGCGTCTCCATGGTGGAAGATTGAGGCGTGGTGTGGTAGGCCCACACAATCCTTGGTACTTCTTCCGCCCACACCCCTTTGGCTTTCTCAAGTCGTCGCTTCAACCCCCTCAACAAGATTCTGTTCACGGACTCCACCTGTCCGTTTGTCTGGGGGTGTTCGACAGATGCGAACACCTGCTTGATGCCTACCTCTGAGCACATCTTACTCATTTGTAGGCTAGCAAACTGAGTGCCATTATCTGAAATAAGACGCCTCAGCACGCCGAAGCGGCACACAATGTTCTTCCATACGAAGTGTTGTACCTTATGTGAAGTGATCTGCGCCACTGGTTCTGCCTCTATCCACTTTGTAAAGTACTCAATGGCGACTATCAAGTACTTCATCTGCCTTATCGCCAAAGGGAAAGGCCCTAGAATGTCGATCCCCCATGTGTGGAAAGGTCACGGGCTATAAATCAACCTCAGCTCTTCTGGAGGCGCCTTGTGTCAGTCAGCGTGCATCTGACACTGCTTACATCGCTGGGCGTATCTCACACAATCTTCCCTCACCGATGGCCAATAGAACCCTGCGCGAATTACCTTGGAAGCTAATGATCTTCCCCCTACGTGGCTTCCACAAATCCCCTCGTGGAGCTCCGACATGATCCTCGTACACTCGTCGCCACTCACACATGTCAGAATTGGGTGCGTGAACCCATGTCTGAATAGCACTCCATCAATGAGAGTGTACCTTGCGGAGTTCTTCTTTATCCTCTTGCCCTCCCCAGGCTCCGCTGGGAGAATCTCATATGCAATGTATCACCTATAAGGCGTCATCCACGTATCCCCTTCTTCCACGGCACATACTTGCAAACACTTCTCTTCTTCGGGCGAGGCCGCATAAGCGCTGACACGGAGGGCCCTCGCCGTATCTTGAATTAACGACCGATGACTCCTCGGCTTTCCTCTCGTCGCACTGATGTGAAGAACATCCACCCTATTATCTGCCACAAACTTTCGCGTTGTTTTGAGCGTTTGTCCTGGATGACTGTCCTCTGCCTTCCCCCCTTGCCTGAGCTGACCAACTTGGCGAACAGGTCAGCTCTGGCATTTTGTTCTCTAGGGACATGCACCAACTCAAACGTAGCGAAAGCTCCCTTCAACGCTTAGACATACTTCAGATACGTCGCCATCTGCGAGTCTTTTGCCTGATACTCCCCGGTCACTTGCCCTGTGACCAGCTGCGAGTCACTCTTTGCCAAGAGGCTCTACGCACCCATTTCCTTGGCCAAGAGCATTCCAGCAATCAAAGCTTCATACTCAGCTTGGTTATTACTTGCCTTGAAGGAAAAACGTAGGGCTTGCTCGATCAACACCCCATTAGGCCCCTCCAAGACTATCCCCGCATAGCTCCCCTGTTGATTGGAGGACCCATCCACCGAAAGCATCCACTGAGATCCTAACTCCACCTCCTAGGGGGCACCTCCTGGTGAGAGCTCTGCGGCGAAATCTGCATAGACTTGCCCTTTGATGGATCCCCTGGGCTCGTACTGAATATCAAACTCTGACAGCTCCACTGCCCAGCGAACCATCCTCCCAGTGACATCTAGCTTCTGTAGTACCTTCTGGATGGGGAGGTCTGTCATCACCACCACTGTAAAGCTATGAAAATAGTGTCGGAGCCTCCTGACTGAGAACACCACTGTCAGCGCCGCCTTCTCCAATGATTGGTATCTCGTCTCTGGGCCTTGCAAGGCCTTGCTTACGAAGTAGATGGGCCTCTGCACTTGCTCTTGCTCTTGGACCAGCACAAAGCTAATGGCCCACTCCGTCACTGCAAAGTACAAACAGAGGGGCTCGCCTGCCCGTGGCTTGCATAGCACGGGAGGCGTCGCCAAGTACTCTTTCAGCTTGAGGAAAGTTGTTTCGCATTCTTCTGTCCACATGAAACGGTTGTTCCTCTTCAGGCACTGAAAGTATGGGTGGCCTTTATCTCCACCGGTTGACACAAACCTTGACAGAGCCGTCATGCGCCCCGTTAGCTGTTGCACTTCCTTCACCGAGGCTGGGCTTCGCATGGCTATGATGGTTGCGCACTTGTCGGGGTTCGCCTCTATCCCCCTCTCAACCCCAAAAACGCACTTATCCGGGTTTAACTTGAGGCGGTACTTGGCTATTGTGGCGAACAGCTCCTCCAGGTCAGCTGTGTGTCGCCCTCTTTCTTGGGAGGTCACCACCATATCATCAACATAGGCATGCACATTTCTTCCTAGCATAGGTGCGAGGACCCTATCCATCAGTCTTTGGTAGGTGGCGCCTGCGTTTTTCAGCCCAAACGGCATGACCTTGTAGCAGTAGCTACACGTCTCGGTCATGAATGCCGTTTTGCTTTCATCTCATGGATGCATCTTAATTTGATTGTACCCCGAAAATGCGTCCAAGAAACTCAGCATCTTGCAGCCTGAGGCGCTGTCCACCAACGCGTCGATGCTAGGTAATGGGTACGAATCTTTAGGGCACGCCTTGTTCAAATCCGTGAAGTCGACGCACATTCTCCACTTTCCATTCGCCTTCTTCACTAAGACGACATTGGCCAGCCACTCAGGGTATTGGATCTCCCTGATGTGTCCAGCACTTAGCAATTTCTTTGTTTCCTCCTGCATGACGAGGCGCCTCTCCTCGTTGAACTTCCTCCTCCTCTGTCGTACAGGGAGGACCTTGGGGTCCATGGTGAGGTGGTGGCATAGAAAGTTTGGGTCGACCCCTGCCATGTCCGAGGCGGACCATGCGAACGCGTCTAGGTGGCGTGAGATCACCGCCGCCACTTCATCCTGCTTTTCCTGGCTCAGCAATCGCCCCAACTTGAATACCTTACCTCCAATCTGCCTCTCCACCACATTGTCTACTGGTTGGGGTCGCCTGTCTCGCACGCTCTCTGCACGAGACTCATCGGGTACCTCAGGCGAGGCCTCCTCTGATACCTCTTCCATGGGCGAGACCCCCTCGGATACTTCTTCCATCGGCGAGGCCTCCTTTGATACCTCTTCCATGGGCGAGACCCCATCGAATACTTCTTCCATCGGCGAGGCCTCCCTATGTGTTTCTTCTAAGCGCGCATCTTCCTTAGGCGTCTCCAACGCGGGTGTGGCCTCGCCAGGCGTCGACTCCGCGGGCATCACCTCTTCCAAGGGTTCTACCTCCATCGGCGTATCTGAAACGGGCTGGCGTTCCATCACCATGACCACGCCCCTCTTCATTTTTAAGCTATTTTCGTAGCATTTTCGGGCCTTATCCTGATCAGACTTGATGACGATCACCCGGCCACTAAGGTCTGACAGCTTCATCTTCATGTGGCGTGTGGAGGCCACTGCTCTTAGCCTATTTAGCGCAGGCCTACCCAATAGAATGTTGTAAGCTGAATTGGCATTCACTACCAAGTATCGAATGCTCTTGGTACGTGACGTCGTTCCATCCGTAAACGTCGTCCTTAGTTCTAGGTAGTCACGTACCTCTACTTGGTCCCCTGCAAACCCATACAAACATCTAGTGTAGGGCATCAGCAGATCTGGGGACAACTGCAGCTTGTTGAAGGTAGACCAGAACATGACATCTATTGAACTGCCCTGGTCCACTAGAACTCGGTGCACCCTCCTCCTAGCGGTGACGACCGAAATGACCATAGGGTCATTATCATGTGGGACGACATCACATAGGTCAGCCTTGGTAAACACAAGGTCTGACTCCCACGGGTCATCCGAACCCTCCTCAACTACTGAATTAACTGACCTCACATACCTCTTGCACTGAGAGGCAATGGGCCCTCCTCCTGAGAAGCCACCAGAGATGGTGTGGACTTCCACATGGATCAGCATCTCGTGGCCTGCTCCTCTTCTGGTACCGCCAAAGCTGCGACAGTAGATGATCCGGCCAAATAATCCTTCAGAAAAACGCTTTTCACAAGCTCATCCAACTGATGGCCCAGCGCCAAGCAGTTATTGATGTGGTGCCCAAAGGCCTGGTGGAACTCGCACCACGAATCTTTGTGAGGTCCCAGTACCTTGTCAATCTTCACTGGTGGCTTCAGCCTATCTGCTATGTTAGGCACAGCGATGAGATCCTTCAACTCTACCACAAAATTGTATCTCAGCGGCCTATTTCCCTCCTTCGCCAGCCTGTTCCCCTCTGCTCGCCCCCTAGCCTGGGGCCTCCTCGCCTCGTATGGGCGTCTCCTGTCCTGTTCTTCCTTCCCGTCGTGGCCTCATTGACCCTGGCAGGTTGTGCACGCGACGGTGCTCTTGGGCGTGCGGGTGCAACACTTGTGCGCTTCTCGCATACCTCGCCCTCAATGGCGATGTGTTCCACAGCGCGACGCCTTATCTCAGCAAAAGTTCAGGGGCAGTTGCGGATGATGGACTCACAGAAAAGCCCAAGGCACACCCCCTTCCTAAATGCGTAGACGATCATGGGCTCTTCTGTGGTGCCAACCTTCACCACCTGGGCCCCGAAGCGATTGATATATTCCTTCAAGGTCTCGCCTTGATACTGCTTCACATCGAACAAGTCATACGATACTGGTGGTGGAGCCCTGTTTGCTATGTATTGTTCGTGAAACAGTTGGGAGAGCTGGGCGAACGATGTGATGTGGCCATCTGGAAGGCTCATGAACCAGTCCATGGCCATCCCAGTCAAGGTGCTCATGAAGAGCTTGCATCTTACGGCGTCGGAGCCGCCTACCAGCATCATCTGCGTGTGGAACGCAGTGAGATGTGCTTCGGGGTCCTCCGTCCCTGTGAAAGTCACCTTAGGACCCACGAACGTATGAGGAATCACCGCCTCCATGATCGACTGTGAGAACGGTGTGGAAAACTCCCTCGGTGGAGTGAAGCAATCACGATCATCTACATCACGTAGCCCTGAGTTGTTGCACAAACCGCGACGCAGCTCCTCATTCGTACGGCACAACTCCTCATTTCTCGCCTAAGACGCCACGAGATCCGCCTGCATGCGCTCCTGCTCAACCTTTGATGCTGCCATTGCTTCCTGCAAGCCTTGCATCATATGCATGACCTGCTGCATGGTCATGTCTCCACTCTCAGCGCTCGTCGAACTTTGCCTGGTTGTCCTCATCTTCTTGCAGTTCTTGGAAATCTTCAAACTGTTGCGGTGGTTCTTGACAACTTTTCCGGTAAAAACAAACGGAAACTGCAGACGAACGCGAAACTGAAGATCGAACGATTGAATCTTCAAGAAACCGAAGAACACGATGGGAACAGAACTGGATTGACGAAACAAATGGTGAAAACTGAGTTCAATCGAAAAACGATCGGTGGAAACCACGAGCAACAGCGTATCTTCAGCAAACTTCAAACAAACACGAACAAACAATGAACTGAACTGAACTTCACGATGAACTGTGGATCTTGGACGATTCTTGAAAACTAATCTCGAAAACTGTGACTGATAAACCTCCAACACTTGCGGTGGGACTGATGTTTTAAATCGGCCCCACGGTGGGCGCCAAATGTTCTCGCCGGTTGACTGAAAAGACCTTCGTGCGTTGAACTTGACTCGCGAACAAGGACTCCTTCGTCTCCAACTCAGATCTTCACCCTACTCCGCCGTGAGTACCTGAAAATGAGTGAGTAAAGGGCGCCCTCGCGGCCGTTTGCACTCCGACGATCAAGTCAGCAAGCAAGAAACACCAAACACCTCCGTCTCGGAGCACCGTAACTGAATGCTCTGAAGGTACGTAAGTGAATTGTAACTAACTCTCTCTCTCTCTCTCTCCAACCACTCGTGCATACAATGTGTAAGCGAGCAAATGATTAGAAAGTGTGTAAACTCTGTGAAAAACGTACCTTACTAAGCTTTCAGAAAAACTTATACACCTTGGGTTTCAATGCTTACTGCCACATGTCCTTCTGACTTAACCGCAATTCCACGTGGAAGGCCTTACAGCGTTGTAACCCAACTTAGGGAAATTCCAGCGTGTAAGTATTCCTTCCTCGAAGTGCATCTGGCGCGAGGGGTGACTACCTGGGTGCCGACTCATGCGCCCCCGCTTCTAGTCACTCGCCCTGAGAATGTATCTACCTTCCTCTCGTACCATGCACATGGTTCACCCCTGGGCGTGGCCCTCTCCTGGGTCGTATCTGTCCCAGGGATTCTCCAGAGGTGGCGTGGGTACTTCAAGAGTCAGGTTACCCCCTACTGGTACTGGGACTATGGCCTTGAAGCCACCTTTCTCTTCTCTTTATTACTGTTCTGAGGTACCGGGGCCCGAGGCTTCCTCGCCCGTACCGTGACCTCTTACTGTGTCGCCCCCTCCACGATCTTCCCTACCCGTGGGTATCGGGGGGTGACATCAACGACGCCTCAACATGGCGACGCCCACACCTGGTGACGCTCGCACCTGGCGACGCCCAAAGTGGTCAACCTATTGACTTCCTCCCTTGAGGCCCCTTGGTGGGTCCCACCATACGTTTGAATTTGACTTTGGTCAACGCCCGGGGACGGGTCGGTACACCGCTTAAGCCCTCCACCACCTCCTTGTCTTGGAAGCGACTGAATATTTGTTGGAGAAGCAGGGGAAGTGGTGAGGTGGAGGGCATCTCTTGGCCCTCGAGGGCACTCTCCCCTCCACCCTCGTGAACAACAAGGGGGAGTGGAGAGGTGGCGCTTGGAGGATGGTCCATGAAGGTCGGGGTCCCACCCGATGCAGAAGTTGAGGGTGCCACGGCCTCACCAACTCTTGACCTTTTGAAGACAAGGTCGGTGCATGTCTCTTCGTCGTCAGTTTCGACGACCACTACCCTTTCAGGCCTATCAACAGTGAAGGCTGGTTCGGTTGGGTGAGGGGCAGGAGTAGCTGAGGTCGAGGGGGCAATGGGCGTTGATGTGCCCTCCCCAGTAGCGGTCGCCCTTTGTTTGGCCAGCAGGTCAGCCAACTTCTTCTTCTTATCGTTATTAAAACCCATATTTGCACACAAGACAACAAATTAAGACAGGAAACAATAAACAAGGCAAGTATACAAACAAAAATGAAGTGAGGCATGGACGAAGAAGTACCAATATATGTCTTAAGGTTCTTTGGGCTAAACTCACGCTTGAGTAGCTCCAAAGTGCTGAAAGGGGCAGAGAGTCCATAGAGGAGCTCGCATACCCCACGCTCTTGAGGGGCAAGGTCCTCAAGACTTTGGGGCTTCTGAATGATGGGTTTCTCTGTCCAATACAAGGGAAACCCATCAAGAAGGGCAAGGTCCCTCAGATTGCTCCTAATTTTGAAGAAGTTCTTCTTGAACCCCTTATATGATTTCTGGAAGAGCGTTAAGAGCACCCTACCAGCCACCCCGTTAAAGCTAACCCACAATTTCTTCCCAGGGTCTTTGACTTCGAAGAAGAAAAGGAAGGTGTCTACAAATGGCGTAAGGTCAAGGCTATAGCAAAGAATGGCAAAGGCCCTTACAAATGCCCAACTGTTGGGATGCAGTTGGGCAGGGACTACGTTCACCTCCGTCAAAAGGGTGCGTTCGAATGGAGTAAGAGGTAACCGAAGCCCCAACCTTCGGAAAATGGTGGAATAGACGAAGCAGAAAGGGCCCTCCGGATCAGAAGCTTCATCTGAGCACACCAGTTCACCCTTGCGACAAGCTACTACCCGCACGAACTTATCATGGTCCTTGCCGAAGACGCGTGAAGGGTGGCAAGTTTGTTTCTTCCTATAAGTCGTTATGCTCTCGATGGTCGTAAAAGTGGATTTTTCTTCTAGAAGGTCCACCGGTGCCCAGCGATATAGGGACTTATAGAATGAGGCAGGAGGAGGAGGGACTGGCGAAGAAGATGGAACAGGGATGAAGTTGAAGTAGAATTGGAGTCGGAAGGAGAAGCTGGTTCAGGTGCTCATTTAGTCATCTTGGATAAGAAAGCTAAAAAGGAAAAGAAAAAGAGAAACTTTAGAGATGGAAGGTGGCACAACTCGACAGAACCAGAAGAAACCCATAAAACAGAGACTCAAAGCATGAACAGTAGAAATGAACGCACAGAGAAATGCAGAAATCATAAACAAACCCAGGCAATTATAATCATATTACAAGCAGCAAAATCATAAATGGCAAAGTAATCTGGAAATAAAAATCATACCTTTCGAGTGATGAAGTTCGAGGGTTTGAGTTTTGGAAGAAAGAGAAGAGAGTGTTTCCCTGCAAAGGCCAAGGGAAGGTTCGCGTAAGTAAAAGTGATGAAACAGTGGTGAAAGCATAAAGTTTAAAGTGTTTAAACAGTACACGAAGAAGTTCGAGCGCCAACAAGTCTCAATCGTCGCTCCCGATAATTAATTAATAGAGACTTAGAGAATTTGTGATCTTCAATTTAAAATATTAAAACTAGAATTTTTTAGGGTGTTTTTTATATCTCACTTAAAATTTATCATTTTATTCGAGATAGAATTTTTAACTCATATATAGATTCTTAATATTATATATTTCATTCATCCTCACATATTAGATCATGTAGACTATTTATTTGAATTTAAATAATGATGTTATAAACCAAAAAGTCTTATAGATTTTCCATCGCAACATGTATTCATAGTTAATATCAATTCATAAACTCACCACACATATAAATAATATTTTTATGCATGTTAACAGAGGAAAGATTTTTCTTCGGTGTCAGTTTTTCATTCTTGATAAAATAACAAAGGTATACAATGAAATAAAGAAATGATAAAATAATACATATAGTTGCGGGGATAGCTCAGTTGGGAGAGCGTTAGACTGAAGATCTGAAGGTCACGTGTTCGATCCACGTTCACCGCATTCCTTTTAATGTTTTCAGTTATTTTTTGTTTATTATTTAATACGATTAAGCAGTGAATGAATTGAGTTACTGATAGTCCCCACCGAGTAACTAATATTGAGGTGTGAGGCAAACATCTTATTCACAAACATATTTATGATTTTGCATTGAAAAACATTGTGATGGAATCGTACTGTCAACTTAATAAATGCTATCTGAAATGAAAGCAGGACAGGAGCAATGGATCCCTCAAATAATCAATACTATAACTTCACCACTCAAATGCCAAGGATCCTTGTGTTCTTGTGTTGGTGTCACAAGTCAGAATAACTTTCTTACAAAATGTAAACAAAGTTATAGGCTTTTTGCTCTTTCCTTAATTATTTTTAAACGTAACTTATTGAATCCTGTCTCAATTTTAGGGTGCATGGGTGTAGGAAAGAGAGAACAAGTAATGGATGACTCTGTTGAGAAGCTTGAGTTGAAAGAATAATTGATGATAAACGTGCTTTGAGAAGTAAGGAATTATGTAAACTGTACACAAATTAGAACACTAATAATTCTCAGAATTGTTTTTATTCAAATCAAACTGCTTCACCACCAAGAAGTGGATACATTCTTTTGGAAAATCCTGATTTCAGGGATAAAGAACCAGTGGCCATCTCAGCACGTATTAGCTCGAATTCTCGATCAAATAAGCACTTTCATTCGGACTATAATGTACATGCGTCACATAAATTTTTGAACAGTAAGCAGAATACTAAATTTAAAGGGGTGAATCATGTTTTCTGTAGAAAGTGAATAGGTTTTTAAAGTTAGTACTTCAATGTTAAAAAAAAAACAAAAAAATCTCTAATAGTAACTTCGTTTTCTTTTGTTTCAAATAGATTCGTACACATTATCACATACAAGAACTAAATTAGATTTTAATGATAATATATACGGATCTAATGAAAAACAAATGAGATAAAAAGTAATTTCGGAGATTTATAGAAATACATTTTTAAAAATTAAACATGACATTATTTTAATATTCTATTAAATAACTCTCGAATGTTTATAAACACACTATAATTTTGTTACGGAAATCCCATTTTTTAGAATTTTGAACTAACTGCATAATATTCTTACAGACTAGCGAAGAGAATTTTACACGTGAAGATCTCAAAGTAAATACCAACCCAAGCAAACCACCGAATTTTTCACCAAGTTTAATGCGTCTTGTCAGACACCTATTCCCATTGGCTAAATTTTTGGTAGTGTTGGACTCTTTTGGCAGATATGAATCAATATTTTCAGAGATGAATTTGGGGATGGGATTGCCATCTGTCGGCAAGTATTGAGCATACACGGATTACACTACCGATTGTTCAATATTAACACGTTAAAATGTGGAGTCAGGTAACCTAGTCTCCAAAATGTACAATGAAACTACTATCCTAAGCAACTAGAGATTGCTGACCAAAATAAAATGTACTATAATTACAGAATAGTATGACTCATTCGAATTTCAAGAAAAATGCAATACATTGTGGAAGGGAAATTATATATACTATCAAAGGCAGATTGAAGTTCTGAAAATACAGCATTTGTCCCCATATACAATGTCAGTAACGTCTCCATTGCATTTTTCCTGTAATCTTACAAAATTGCATTTATAACATGCCTTAGATACAGAAGAGGCAAGAGACGAGAACATCAAAACAAAGGGTTCACCAGACAGCCAGATTCTCCAGACTGGCATTACTTACTAGAAATTGTCAAAAGCAGACCATAATGATCACTAGGTAAAACTGGAAGTACCAGTTGTTTGATCCCATTTCTTACTTTCTTCTCCTTGTTGTATGAAAGACCAGGTATTACTTCCATCCCAATCATGTCAACACTAGTTATCTTAAAATCAGTTAAATGACAAATGAAGCGATCTAGTCGCTTTTGGAGAGTACGGTTGCCTGTCAACATCTGGTTCGCCTTGGTGTCATAAGTCCAACCACTTTCATTTGGCTTTAGTTGAGCCCAGGCATCAGTCCATCCATCTTGCAATGGATATTGGCCATCACCTTTATCATCCCAGTTCATGTCACCTCCAAAAATAACATTTGGCTGTTCATTGAGAAGGTTTACAGCCTCATTGGCCTGAACTACTCTTTCCTTACTGAACATCTGATCCCATTTGGGGGGGGCTGGACAGGGACTCTCAAGATGGCTTGTGGCAATAACCAATGACTTGCCACTTGCAGCTTCAACTTCGGCAGTGCAAAGTTCTCTTCCCATAACAGAATTGCTGAAGGGTATGTTGCGGAAAGATTTAACAGGCAGTTTGCTTAGCTGCAATTACGTACCCAGGTATGGCAGTAAATATAAATTACAACTTTGCCAAATAAAGTGTTCACTCAAAAGTAAATATAATCCCCAACAACTGCAAAAATAACTTGTAGATAAAGCGGACAAGCTATTAAACGCCAAATCCTCAACACCAAGTTCAAAGTATAGACTATCACGATGATTATAAATAATATAACATATCAGAACGGATTTATCAACATGAGTATGAACTAATGAGTTCCTACTTTCTAAAGACCCGGGTCCTGTGCACAAACTGCATGTTAGCAGAAAAAACAGCACGTGGCAATCACACAAAAAATGGTGACATATTTAATATGAAACATATACAGGTCATCAAAATAAATGCAGCACATGTGCTATAAAGGGGGTTCGGTCTAGAACACACCGGACATGTGTATACACACATCAATACAAAGCCAAAGGTTCAAATATATCAAACTTACCACCATACAGAAGTAGGGTCTTGAATAAGCCATCTCAGAAGAAACCGAACAACGGTACACACTCCACCAAGTGGATTGCTTGAATATGTCATATATATTGGGAGTAACCTCCTGAGGCAGCAGCGGTCCAAATTACACAAAGCGACAATATTTCAAAAAGATTCATCAAATAAGAAAGCTACGAGCACAAATATTGAAACCTGGAAGCAGATGAAATTAGGGGAATGCAACTGAACTAGATCGCCAATAGCCTCCATCCTCTTGTGCAACTCCAAATCTTCCCGGAACCAGACATTGTAACTCAGTATCTTAAACGTGCTACAAGCTTTTCCCAACTCCACATTCTCTGCAACATACAATAGTATTTCATGAAACGCGTATTTTGCAGACATTAAAACAAACAAAAACGCATAGAAACGCAACGCTCACCTTCACCGCTGGTTCGAATAGCCTTATTGAACGGCTTAACCTTCTTTGAAGAATCATCATCATCCTCGACAACATGAACTTCGTCGATGGCCTTCCTCTTGTTGCAGGGTTGAAGAGGGAAAAAAACAGAGCCAACTGAAGAATCATGGTCAGTGGCGTCATTCAAGTCGTTGAGATTGGAAAGGGAGAGAACGGGGCATCGAGTGGCGCAGACCTCGCAAGAGGGGTTGTTGTAAGGGTTTAAGAAAGTGCAGGCCTTGCACGACCATTTTGGGGGCGACGAAGACGAAGAAGAAGGACCCCTTGGGGACGCCGAGGACAAGCAGATTTCGCACTCCCGTTGTTGAGAAGGAGGGTTCACGAAAGTGCATTTTTTGCAGGCCCAAGACATCAGAGATGGAATGCTAACCGATCCAAATTTTCTAGGGTTTATGAGAAGCGGGGATGAAGGAAATGAAGAGAAGTGTAATCGCATTGGCATTCTACTCATCATATTTCAAATTTGATGCTGTTTTCGCACGACGATCAAAACGCAATGAAAAAAAGTTAAAACGGCACATACAACTAAGCCGTACGTGTATTCATTTTCAATTTAATCAATCATTTAAAATAATTGGGCAAATTATTATTTTTTAAAATAAGGTGAGTTATACTTTCCTTTCTTTTGATTTATCATCCTCAACTGAACTTTTGTTTTTCATATTTTTTTCTTCATTTTAATATTATAATTTGAATTTATTTTTAATTTTTTATACAACTTTTTTTCTAAGGCATTGAAATCATTTAAATTTAAAATTATTGTCAATCCTTTTATTTACCTCATTATATAAGCATTTATTTATTTCATAACAATATTATATAAAATGTTTTCCTTATTAAACTCAATCTTTTTGGTGTGTTTCATTTATCGATTTATTATTGTTATTTATTGAATTTACTATACTGACAATATTTTAATATCGATCAAACAATAATTTTATAAAAATATCATTAAAAAGGTCATCTCGTTTTATTAACATTTACAAGATTTTTAATAATTAAGTAATTACCTTCTAAGAATATTAACAAGTATATTAGTAATTTATTAATATGTTTATGAAATGAATAATAGCGGGGATAGTTCAGTTGGGAGAGCGTCAGACTGAAGATCTGAAGGTCACGTGTTCGATCTACGTTCACCGCATTTTTGAATTTCCATTATACTAAGTGATGATTAAAATATAAATTTTAATTATATCATTTATAAGAATATTAAATTAAATAATTACTTAAATGTTTTTAAAATTTTAGTTATAATTTTAAAATCTTCTATAATTTTATGATATAAAATAGTTATATGAAATATATAAATTTGTATTATTTAGTTAAATTTTTTTTGTTTTTAATAATTTTCATAATTTATAGAACAAATTAAAAGTAAAATTTAGAAAATTAAATCTAATTTTAATGAAAAAAATTTATATCTAATTTTAATGAAAAAAAAAATTGTAATATTCTAAAATTATTTAGTGTGTTATCTTATATGCATAAATTTAAAGCACAATTTCAAAGTATTCAAATTAAGTATATACGTGTATTCCATAGCTTTAAAGCCCCTTTTAACTTGGAAGAAGAAAAAGTGGGCATACTCAGAAAGTGAAAAATGGTTGGCCTGAGGAGCACTTCTACCTTTTTTGGTAAGAAAAATAAATGCATTCTCAGCTAGACAGCTACCTTCCAAAACTAACTTCTATATTTTTTTTTCTGGGTGAAAATAAATTAAAATTGTTTGGTATTTGGTATAAAATATAAATATTCAGAGAACTTTTTAGCCAACAAATTGCATAGAGAAAACAGAAAGCTAATTTGAATGGAAAAAAAGCGACTCGTGAGCAAAAAATGACTCAAATTATTTTCAGACACAGAGATAATGGTAACGAACATGTTTGATGATACACATGCTGAACAAATTGATTAAGGAATACATACGTTAATTACAAGAGCCCTGCCAAAAATAATCAACGCTACTTTCTAATAAAAGGAAGCAACTACATAAGCCCTAAGTTTAGACCTACAGATCATGCACGATTCCGTTCCTCTTATCACCTTATCCTTAACTCTATGAAATTCAAAATTCCAAAAAGAACAAAAAAATTGAATTATTTGCACCTCATAAAAGAACCAACAACAAAGTAGGGAGACATGCAGCCAAGGAAATGTGCAAAATGTTGTGAATTGCACTTATTTTTATGCTGTTAAAGGTTTTGAGCCTAAACTTTTCCCCTGCACTGCTTGATACGGTAGAGTTCACCACCTCCTTTGTCTTGTTACTCACTTTTTGACTGCATCACATGGAATGAGTAATCAATCACAACTGGGTAAAGATTCAGGTTGTTTAATAAAATAACAGATGTTCAGATTTTGAGCATAACAAAGATCCTCATTACAGAACCATATATGATAATTTAGAAAAACAATACGGAAACTAGGCAGAAGTTGTTTCTTACCTTCCAGGAAATATACAGCTCCCGTGACCTGCAAGGGTATTCCCCACATGAAAAAAAAAATATTAATCACAAGTGTTATACCTGGAAACAGACAACATAGAGAAAAAAACACAAAACCGTGGAGCCCATTCTGCACTGATCATATATCAAAAGTACTCGCTAGAGCTAGCAAGCAAGACTACACAGTAAGAAATTGCCCTGTAAAAATTGGAGAGTACGAAAATTACAACTCTGTGAAGGTAATCTAGAAACACGGTCCAGAATCCCAGCATTTGTCAGGAGAAACTGTGTGCTCTCAGACAAACCAGCATCCAACTAAGGCATGGAGTGGGTGCCAGTCCATGGAAATGCAATTGCCAGCTCCCCCTTTCTCTTTCAATTTTCACACAATAAAGCCAAACCAAAGGGGGCATTTGCAGTGCGTGGGCACCACACACAAAAATGCCTCGAATCATTACCTCCCCTCACCTCTATTTTCAAATCATTTCTCCTTTTCTAATCACAAGTAAACCCTCTAATCACTAAGTGCTATTTCGGCCCTGAGGTCTATACTAATCCTTACCCTAGTGAGCTTCCTAAAACTATTTTACATGAACTTTTCATTACAAAAAGAGTAAAGTCTCTACCACGGTAAACCCTCGAATCACTAATGGTCATGGCATGATCCTAGTGAGTTTCCTGAAACCAATTCTAATCTAAACTTTTAAGCACCAAAAAAAAAAGGAACATCTCTCACAATAGTGACACAAAACTTTTCCTTTTATTCTTAATTAGTTAATCGTGCACTATTACCACAAACTTAAGGTATGCTAATTAGAGAAAACAAGAAAGACAGACCATAATTACTCTAAATCGGGAACCCATTTATTAAAATTAACTAAAGATCTATTTCTCGTTTATCTTGCTTCCAATTGCGGCTTAATTGAGCAAAATGACATTGAGAAAACTAAAAACTGAACTTACTGGGATCGGTGGTGGTGATCATAGCCACCCCTTTGAAGTCACAAGTCCCTTGAGACTTGCCTTCTTTCTGGTAATAGCTATCAAACGCATAAGAAGCATGGTTCTTCACATTATTAGGCTGGTAGCAACTCTCCCCCGGCTGAATCTCCGAACAATTGGCCCTTCCTGGTCCACAAGCCCAATCCAGCGCAGCCTGCAACGTCTTCGAATCAAACCCATCCATGGCAATGCAGTATGTCTGATTGGTAGTATCGTTCGCCATAAAGGTCCCAATTCCAGAAACATGAAGCAGATACGCCGGCGTAGAGTTCCCGTAAAACAAACCCCAATTGGCCTCCGACACCGGTGGAGCCCTCAAGTCTTCATTAAAGAGTTCGTAGATAAACACACTTGAAGTAGTTTCGGGATGCAAAGGGGATCCACTGCGATCAAATACATGCCGAATCAAGTTGGAATTGTAGGTATCAGCATTGTCCCTGGTGGCATAAGGCTCCTTAGAGTCACCCTTGGCAGGCCACCCAGTTTCGGTGACAAGAACAACAACATCGGTGATGTTGAGGTTCTTCATGGAGAAATAGGCGGCGTCGATCATGGCATCAAGCACATTGGTGTAGTGAAGCAAGGTGTTGGGGTCGACCATTTCCTTGTTAGGAGTGAGGGGTTTGAAGAGGGCATTGTCGAGAGGAACCACGCCCTTTTTCTGCATGAAGACGTAGTAGGGGTAGAGGTTCATCATGAGAGGGGAACCGGTGCGGGAGAGGAACTGAAGGAAAGGGAGAATGACGGAGACGAGGGTCTGGTTGAAGTAAGCCTGAGAGGGAGGGAAAGGCTCGAGAATAATGGAGGCGGCATGAGGGGTTGAGACCTTGATCTGTTGGTGGAGGTTGGAAGCGACGAGGGCGTTGTAGAGGGACTCAACGGCGGGGAGAATGAGGGGGGCGGAGGAGGGGACGGTGGTGAGAACCTCGTCGCCGACGGAGATTCCGGCGATGAGGGTTTGGGGGTAGTAAGCAACGACGTTTCGGTCGATCCAGGAAGCTGCGGTGGCGTTAGAGGAGCCAATGGCGAGGAGCTGGTTGTTGGGGACGCTGATGATCACGCGAATCTTGGTCCCCGACAAGGCTTTGAGGATGTCCGGGTTAGCATCGTAGATTCGCACGTGCGTTATCTTCTGCAGTTGAAGGAACGCGACCAGGTCCGAGGCTGGTGGAAGGTTGGAGACGTCCATGCCGATGTTGACGCCCACGAATGGAAGCTTCTCCTCCTCCTCTTCATTTCGGTCCTTCAGCAGGGACTGTAATGGTTCTGCTTCAGCTGCAATGCAAATTGAAAGCGAGTTAATTACTATAATTCAGCACTGCAAATACTTGCTTCACTACTGCTAACCGGTTTTTGAAGAGTTTGGGAGTTTGTGGATTACCTAAGGTGGAGAAAGAGAGGAAGAGTATGTGAATGAGAAAGAGGAGCTTAGAGTTTGCCATTGAGAACGAGGGTGAACTTCACTTCCTCATCCCCTGCTTCTGATTCTGCCTCAGCTACAAATCCTTGCATTATCTCATCAAAACATTATAATTATTTATTTGTGTATTTATTTAAATATTGGTGAGTATTTAAGGTAGGTGGAATTTTGGTGTGTTGGTGAGTGAACAGAAGAAGAAAATGTGGAGAGGAGGGATGGGGTTAAGAATTGAAATGGAGAGAGAGATCCACCAAATAATGGAGATGTTAGTTTGTTGCACTTACTTCATTCTTTTCTCACACTTCACTGCAAACTATTCTTCCCTGTCCCTTCAGATTCTTGCTCCATCCAACATATTTTCATCCACTCCTTTCTCTAAAATGTCCTTCAACTACAACCCTATATAGTCTAAATGAAAAAGGGTAAAAATCTATTTATACTGTTTTCATAAAGAGAAGTTAGTAAAGGCAAAATCCTCCAAAAAGAGGTTTTAAATTTTGAAACTATTTCTTTGCTGCATGTCCTTCACCCACACAAAGTTGTAATATGTTTTAATTATTAAATTTGGATTAAGAAAAAAGACATTTCACGTACTTAATTTGGGAAAGGGGCTTGGCTTTCTTTGTCAGAGTTTGGACATTTGCGCAAAGAAAAGTAGAAAAATAAAGAAAATTGTCGAACCTTCAGACAACGCGGCTGGGGTAAAACTGTAATTCAACACTTCATTGGTGGAAGACAGTCCCATTTCTTTTTGGTCTATTTGCCTTCCCTTCTGTTGCTACTTTCTACCCAAACCATGCTCTAACATCTGTACCTGCTAAATAACTTTAAAAATTCATATCCACTTCATAATAAAGTTGTAGTAATTAACTTTTTATAATCATTTCCACTGTTCTTAAATTATAAAATTACAGCAGGAAAGCCTTCTTTTTGAATTTCTATGCTATAATGCTTTCGGAAGCCACAGTGGCTTATTTCCTAGTTTGAATTAACTTACTAATCAATTATGATTATGTAACATGTACTATTAACGGGGTAACATAAAAAGGAAACTGTATTTTTCTTTGCATTGGCATCTTAATTGGGATTAGAAAAGTTATATTTAGAATATACACCCAATTTAACTTTTTATCTAGATGAGAGGTACAAAACAAGCGAATATAACCAGTAGAGATGTTATTGATTTCAACATGTGAAAACTCTGTTAGCAACAAAACAAGTAATATTCAGAAAACTAGCTGTAGTGACAGTTTTGCACCAGATGCAAACAGAGAACCAGAAAGACAGAATCACTTGTGCTCACGCATTGCTACATATCATCAGGCTATATCACAACCACCCAATCAACCTTTCCCCATTGTCAAATCTATGAACAGTCCAATACCCGTAGTCTATTCATTGCTTAATCTCAAGAAAGTTATGTTTGGGCCACCAACACGCCACTCATATTATTTGCTACTTTTGAAGCTTTAGATTTTAATAATAATCATGATAATTAGTTAAAGAATAACAATCATTATGTTTGCTTAGATAGCCAACTTTAGATCAATAAAGAAGAAAGGGGAAGCAAGGTATTGAGATGTTCCGACTCATGCCCACTAAAATACTCTCTATAGGGATGCTGTTGAGGCCTCACAGTGGGTTCCTCAACCACAAACTCACCACATGTTCACACCCCTATGATCCAAATAATAGACCTTTAACTAAAAAATGGCAAAAAAACCAAGCATAAGTAGACATAATAAAGACTATATATATTAATGGACAAAAAAAATTGTTGCGATCTTTCTGTTGAACTTGAAACACTTGTTCTGGCAACAAAGCAAAATTGTAAAATGGTAAGAGTTTACTTTTCCCACTTTCCATTCACTGCTGCATTTTCTGCAAATACCACTTTGTCGGGTCAATTTTCCATCAGACCATAACTAATTCGTTGCTAACAGATATTCAACCATACCAAACATAAAATGCAAAACTATTCTTGGTCATTTTAGTTACCATTTGCATTATTTTCTTGTACATGTATGTATTCCCACCTTACACAGTAGTTTTACTAGACTAAATCAACACTCACTCTAGTATATAGGATCAGAGGCAAAACTATTGAGAATTGAGTAACTTCATTTGGCCATATCTCTTGAAAGGTAATGAACTTTAAAATGATGGCAAGGGAAACACAGACTAGAGCACATGAGAAGTGAGCATTGACAAGAACTATGGAACTTGACAGAGTGATCGCGTGTGTATGATATAGTTCTGATTATTTACTACATCCTTCAAGGGCACAGCGTGTCCTTCATGCTTTTGCTTCAATTATGGCTGCAGAATCATTTCTGACTTTTTTTTTCGTTAATAGTACGGATTTGGGTATTATTTTCCTACATAACACCATTTGCACTTTATTTCTCTTCAATACCACTAACTTGTACAAACAGAACTCTCATCTTTATTTTTTAAATGCAAAAAAAAAAAAATGCTTTTAGAATTTGGTATATGGGAGTCAAACTCTCAGTATTTTTTTTTCAATGATAATAAACAGTAGCGGAAAAAGATCGTTTGAGAAATGATTGAAATCTGATTTGTAAAAAATATAATTTTGACTTTTATTTTAGTCTTTGGGCGTATGAATTTTCATTTGAAATTAATTATGCCATAATCGAATGTTTCAAGAATTTGTTATTGATGATTTCAATTCTGGGGTATTTTTTTATTTTATTTCTTATTTTTGGTGTTGAAGTGAAATAAATTTTGGTTTTTTATGGATGATCGAAATTTGGTTTCCAATTTTCGACTTTTATGCGGTGATCGGGTTTTTCCGATAATGGAAAGGAGTGAAAAAGGTTGTTTGGTGGATGATCTAAATCTGGTTTTTGAAAAATATAATTTCTACTTTTTGACTTGGTCTATGAATGTTCATCCGAAATTAATTATGCGGTAACTGAATTCTGGAATGATGTTTTGGATTTTTTGTTTGCTTTGTCTAGAGTGAATAGGAAAGAAAAATAAATATTAGTTAAAATTAAATAAATCCAGTTTTCACTTTGTCATATGAATGTTCATCCAGAATTAATTATGCGGTAATCAAATTTTAGGATGATTTTTTACAATTTTTTATTTCTTTGTCAGGAGTGAATGAAAAAAAAGAAAAGAAATATAAAATAATATAAATTTAAGAAGAAATAAAATAATAATTTTTAAAAACTTTTTGTAAGTAAGAAATGTTTTGAAAAATTGAATTAAAAATGGGGAGAATAAATTTTATCTTATAGGAAAAAATTATTAAATTATGTAAGGTTAAATTATTAAATTTTGTTTTGTAGTGAGTTTAAATATTTATAAAACTGAAATAGAAGGAAATTTGAAATTTGAAATTTAAAAATATAAAATTTTAAAAGGATAATATTAATATAAATAGAATAAAATAAAATATTTTATAGGTACTTTCATGTAAGTAAATATTATGGATAAAATAAATGTAAAGTTGTAATATTGTTTTGTTTTTTTGTATTTTTATAATAAATTTGAATTGTAAAGAATAAATTATAATAAATTTGTAAATATATTTTTATAGTAAAATTCAAATTGAATGAAAAAATTGTAATAAATTATAATATTGGTACAAAATTAGATGTTGTTATTTTTTTAAAAAAAAAGATATCAAAATAAGTAATAATAAAAATTAGATAAAATTGTTGGGATATTTTATAAAAAAAAATTAATTGAATGGTTTAAAAAATTGTAAAAATTAAATTATTCATTGTTGATATGTATGCAATCATAAAAAAATTAATTGAATATGTTTATTATTGATTTTAATAAAAAAAAATTTTAAAGTAAAAAATAAATTATATTTAAATTGAAAGATTATGTAAATAAAGAATGAATTATATATAAATATATATTATAAAGTATAATAATAAATATTATATAATCATCTTTAGATATAAATAAATATAAGAAAACATAAAGAGAAATGTAATATGTGGTGATAATTAATTAAAATATAATTTATATATTAGTTAAAGGCGGATGAAAGACAATCCATAAGATTTGTATAACATAAATATATAACAACAATGAAAGCATTACTAATTTAGAAAAATGTAGATGTTGATTTGTCATGATGGTTGATGTAGGTACTATTCTCAAAGTCCCGAGCAAATTCTTGCGGTGTTGCATCTTCACGTTGCACACTTGGGTTAAGAAGTTGAGTAGTTTTCGATTAATTATTTGTTGGACGTCAACAACATTTTGTATTTGTGCGTGTACAAGTTTTTTATTGACAACTCTTGCTGGACGACGGTAGTTTATTTCTGTAACCTATTTTCGGTCTCCATATTGTAGTATCTCTGATATGTTGTGAAATAGTTGATTAAAAGAGTAGTTATGTGGGATTGACATTCTTTTAGGGTTGACACATTTATAGGTTAAACCATAACAATTTCAACTTTTTATTATGGTGGCCTGTTGAATATGTCCTCCATAGTAGATTATTGCTTCAGTTGAAGTGATTTAGTCTTGATTTGTTGTAGAGTTGGATGTAGTCGGTGCGTTTAGAAGGCACAAAAATTTCTCTGCAAATCTTGTTAACTTGGCATACATTCCAATTATTATAAGAAAGGGAAATTGAGATTTCCAAGTTAAGAATTCTGAAACATTTTCATCAGTTACTATCTTAACAACATCGTACCTCATTTACTCTTGTATGATTACTTGAGGCCGACAGTAGTACAACTTCATTAACAATGTTTGATCTTGTAGTCCCAAAGTACCACATACTTTTTCCTTTAAATGGGAGAAGGTACAATTATGAGGGATGCGGAAAAATTTAGGAGACATACATTCTATTATCCTACCATTTGCAAAGACAACAACAAGATCAAAATTGTAAAAATTCTCATTGACTGTTATGAAAAGATGGTCCCTGTGAAGATGAAAGAAAAAGTTTTGGAAAGAAGGAAGAATTTGTATATATTTTGTGTTACCTTAATGGTTTCAAAGTGGTGTGTGGGTGAAAGCTTGAATTTATAGCTGGAGAATGATTGAGATAGAAATAAAGATTGTTGTTTATGATATGTGCAATGAATTATGTGTATTAGATGATAAATTTATTACAAGTATTATCATGTGCACATTAAAAGAGAAGATGGTGTTGGTACATTGGTGTTGTTGAAGTCTATCTTTTGAGACATGTGCAGTAAGGAAAAACAGTTGTGGAGAAAAGATGTAATGATTTGCCTTATTTGCATTATTGTGTTATGTGGCCTTAGGAAAAACAATAATGGAGGAGTGATGTGATCATTCACATAATTGTGTTGTGTGGCTTGAGGAAAGAACCTATAGAAAGTCATGTAACGATGCACATTATTATGTTTTGTGACCTGAGCAAAAGCAATTATGAGGAAGTGATGTGACTATGCATATTATTGTCCTGTGTAACCTGGGGAGAAATAATTATGGAGGAGTGATGAGACAATAGACATTATTGTCTTGTGTATTAATTTTCTCACACATTTTGTACCATTACTAACATTGTGAATTGTTTTTAAATGTTTTCATGTCTATTAGTTGAAAATTGTTGTTAATTATTGAAATGATGTAGTATATGTTGAAGATAAAAAGGAAAATAAATGACAAACGCACATTCATTTAATATTTTCTTGAATGATACATTAAATAGTTTGTGTGAAATTAAACATAATTAATGACGAGAAATGGACACTTCAGTAATGTTGGAACATGTTCTTTTTTTTTGTCCTGGACTTTGACAATATGAACATTTTGTGGTCCGTATTAGTCCTTATTAGTCCTTATATCCATATTAGTCCTTATTCGACTTGACTTAGGCCTCCCCTTTGAGGTTCTTTTCATGTCGGGACTTGGGCATAGTATTTGACCAATGTATGCAGACCAATATTTTTCATTTCCGATTTCACCAAATAGTCATTCGTAAACATGAAAGACCTGTTGCAATGTGTATTACATGTGAGATGTACCTAGCAAAATTGTGGTGAGCATGTTTGCATGCAACAAACACATGAGAGCATGGTTGATGTGAATTGATTTTAGATTGACACATTTTAGAGGTTCCTCCTTTGTTTATGATTTTTTAGATTAACAATTTAAGGTGAGAACCCAAAGAAGATCCCCACCGGACATGAACTTAACCAAGTAGTTAAGTAAGTGTGAAGGTTCACTTCTAGAGGACAAAGATATTAACATAAAAATAACAGTTTTATAAAAAAAACAAACATATTCACATCTAAAAAAAACTTTTTACATATTCAAAACTAGGAAAAAAAAAACAAAATCTTTACAAAAATATACAGATCTAGAAAACAAAAAAAATAAAAAATTATTCACATCTAAAAAGAAAAACAAAATCTTTACAACAATATTCAAATCTAAAACAACAATAAAAACTAAAAAAAAAAAAATTATTCACATAAAAAAATAGTTAGTATATTCACAATATTTAGGAAATTATACTCAACAACTCAAACATATTCTCCGGCAACGACGTCAAAAACTTGATGATTTTTTACGGCAAGTGCACCGCGTTTGTCAAAAGTAATAATTGTCCCTAAGGACGGATATCGATCCCACAAGGAACAGTGAATTATTGAGTACAATATTCGCTAAATATAACAACAAAACAAAACAATAAAAAGAGTTTAGAAGTGATGGTGTTGGCACTGATCAATAAGAAAACAAACAAATAATTCGTTGCTTCAATTGGAAAAATAGGGATTAAGTTTCATCTCTCCCACTTTCATGTATTTTGATTAGCATGTTAATATTGAGTTCTTTGATTGAAATTGATGCCCGTAGAAAATTCATTTATATCGATCTCTCGCACATAAAATCCTTAAAATGTTTCTTAAATATCGATCCCTCGCATATTTATAAAAACAACTTAGAATCACACTCAGACGTTAATGGCAATTAACATTTTAAGTCTATCCTTAGCACTCAAATATGTTAAGTATTGATGTTTAGGTCCGAACCCTAAAAATACCTCTCGGTCAGATTTAAGATTCTCAATTTGTCACGGAAGTTAAAAGTAAAACAAAACTACCAATAATCAATCAAGAACTGAATATTAATATATAAGATATCACCTCAATACATAAGAGTTTGAGCAGATTACTCCCAAATCCCAAAGGGTAGAATTAGCCACGCATACTTCTAACACCTTCCATTCTGCCAATTGGGTTACAATTCACTTTATGGTGTTTTTCTCTCAATTTGGCACACTAGGGTTGAGCCTCTAGTCCCCTATTTAACCTAATGTTCTAAGGTTAGGTTGCTTCTTGTGTCGTACTAATGGGCTAAGTGATAAAACATAAAAAAGGCTCAATCTGTCTCTGCATCTTTTTTCCATTTTGGGACCTTCCATCTTTCTCTTTTTAGCTCAAATCATTCATCTTTAATCCAAATCTCCAATCTTCCCTAGAAATCTGCAATTAACAACACATTTAGTAATAAAATACTCTTATTCAAATAAAGATCATAAAAAATGTAAAAAGGTATAAATTCATAAATTAAGGATTATTTTATATGTAAATTAGCAATAAATCCTCATAAGTGTCTATATTTTAATATGAAATATTACTGAAATTAGACACTTATCACTCTCCCCAACTTAGAATCTTGCTTGTCCTCAAGCAA
>Ga0123342_1003178_pt1 | contig 26608 bp, 15 predicted proteins | sample Turbeawhitnodule_FD_89960 | JGI IMG/M metagenome (GOLD analysis project Ga0123342, IMG submission 89960) | Root nodule microbial communities of legume samples collected from Mexico - Turtle bean Mexico white nodule | ecosystem: Host-associated > Plants > Roots > Nodule | place: Mexico: Nepantla...
TATATATATAAAACTATTTTTTTATCTGTTTATATAAAAAAATATAATTTTAAAAATAAATTAAATTATATATATATATATATATATATATATATATATATATATATATATATATATATATATATATATTCAAATAATCACTGCTGTTAATAATTTCTTATAAAACTATTCCTCATCATGACATAAATGGGACCATCAACCCTAATTAATCTTGCACATCAACATAATTAATCTAAAATTTTCCCATCCACCAAAGTAGATAAAGGGAAAATGAAAAACTTGATTTTGTTTCAATGATTAACCATTCTTTGAACCTGCTCTGAGAGTAATTGATTCTTTATATGCACATTATGTCCACGTTTTATGCAGCAGAAATTGATTATGCACTAAGTACACACGAATAAAACTTGAAACGAGAGGAGATAAAGAGAATAGAGGGAAAATTACAAAAATATATAAAGCTAGGACAAAAAATTTAAAATTATTTCATTTTATACTTTTTATGTTATATTATATTATATTATATATTATTACATTATATAATAATTAGGTATAACTATTTTCGTCTCTTCTGATTTACGTATACTTAAATTTATATAGTACTTTTTGTATATATTTTTTTGAATGAAGTATGCAAAGAGATCGAGATATACTAATTGATTTTCAAAAAAGTATAACTTTTTTAAGATAATTTCAGAAACAAATTATATCGATATGGTTAGACACAGACTAGTTCGTCTTTAATTTACGTATATGTAGAGATAAATTTTGTTTGGTCTTGTTTCAAATATTTGTCTTTGTTTTAAACTCTATTTTGAAAATTAATTTTATAAAATTGAATTAAACATAAATTTAAAAAATAATATCTATGATAGGAAGATTGGTTAAGTTTATCATATTATTTATTACTATAATTATCAACATCGAAATTGAATTTAATTTAAAATTTAGCAGTTAACACTTTTATTATAATATTTTTTTTAAGTCTTTAAACCAATCTTATTATGTTTTTATGTCCAATTTTTTTGCATCAGATTCATTGATTTTAATTAAGTGGCACTTGCTATGATACAATTTAAATAAATTTAATTTAATATAGCACTTGGTATTAATATAAATAAATTTATTTTTTCTAAAAACATATTTAAATAAGTTACACCAAAATATAACTTTTTTAAAAAAATAATCTTTCTAAAAATAATTTAAATTTCATAGATCTAAATAAAAAATTATAAATATATAAAATTAAATTTTATATAATTATTCAATAATTAATAATTTTCTTATAATAATTTTATTATGATCACTAAATTTTAAAAAGTTATTTAAATTCTTAACAATGATTAACGAGTAATTCCACAATACCGGATATAATGATATTCATAATCACCCCATCAATCAATAAGTTAAGTAACTAAAATATCTGAATTTATTAATAAATATTAATTTATTATTCATTATATATATATATATATATTAATTAAGAATTATTTTTTATCATTCCTAATTCTAATACTTTTTATAGTAATGTCACTACCATCTATGTGTAGGGTCAATTTGAAGATAAATTGTAAGTGGTCATAATTTTTTGAGATAATGTGAAAGAATTCTCTAACAATTCATATACTTTAAAGAATGACTAAATAAAACCTACAAAAATTAATTCAAATTAAAGTTGAAGTAGAGTTCACTATCATATGACAAAAAAAAAAATTATAACGATTCTTGTGATAACATAGAATCAGGAGTTATAAAAAGTTTGTATTTTCTATGTCGGTTGAAAAACTAACATAATAAGTTGACTTATTATGATCGTTGTCTATGAATCATCTAAAATGTACAAAATACCTGTGATAATATGTTTATATAAAACTTTTTATAACTGTTATTTATACAACCGTCATAGAAAGTACAACTTACTATGATGGTTCTCATCAGAATCGTCATAATAAATGGTTTTCTATCACAAATACTCTTACATCAGTCATAATAAATAAGACTTTTTATATACATTTTTTTACCTTTATGTAATAATTATAATAAATAAATAAATAAAAAACATGTACTTTCAATATTTAAATAAAAAACATGTACTATTATCAATGTAGCTATACTTATTAAGTAATTTTGCATAGTGTTAAACAAACTTTAACCTCTTTCCACTTTTCCAATAACATTGACCTAAGAAAAGCCAATTTAATTAACAATATTATTGCTGTGAAATCAATATATAAGTCATTAAAATATAAAAGTACAAAGCGTCTGAAAAAATAGTATGTTCCTTTCTCGCGTGGGCATAAAATAATGCACGTAATGCACCTCGATAATTTGTGCGTGCTGAATTTTATATATATAGAATGATTTTTCTAACTTTAATTTTCAGAGTCAGAGTTAAAAGTTGAAGATAGTTAATTTATTTTATCATAATTTATAATTAAAAACGAATATGTTTTAACCAATTTTTTTTTTATAATAATTTAATTTTTTTAAGTTAAATTAGACCTAAATTTAGGATATAAGATTAAATAAAGGATTATCTTAACAAGACTAAGTCTGTTATGTCATTTGGTATAAAATTATCGTGGAACCAATTATAAATATTTAATTTTATATTCAAAAGATTTAATCTTTGACATGAATAGATATGTTAAAAGTTTCATATAGACTAAAAATGTAACTATTTTATAATATATTGTGTTATATTATATATATTTAACGAGTTTTTTTAGCTTTTATTTTCACAGTAATGGTTAAAAACTATAGAATTAACTTTTATAATAATTTTAATTCAAAAAATTGATATGTTATCTTTACTAGGTAGAATTTGTTTTAAATTGAACACGGATTAAAAATTTTGCTAAAATTTGTGGATAAAATTAAATTTGTTAAAAATGTGTGAAAAAAAAGAGGGAGAGTTGAATTGAGTTAATAAAAAATCTTTGTTTTTTGCAAATATATATTTTAACAATTTTATTTAAGTTAGTTAGACAAATAATATGTAATATATAGGAAGATGAAAGAGAGTGTTTACATTTTATTTTTATATAGTTCATCTGTCTCAATAGACTACCGTCAATTCTTGACCTACCAATCATGTTTCACTAGACAAATTACCGCTACGAAGTATAAACAAGTATTATTCAATCAAGTCACTCCTAACTAATACTGAGTACTCTTGACACCAACCACTCCTGGTTCAACTCACAAGTCATTTCTGACTCAACTCACAAATCATTTCTAGCTAACCACTAAGTATTCTTTTACAAGTCACTTCTAGCTTAAGACAATTACAAAATCTGAGTGATCAACAAATTACTGGTTTCAATCACTAAAGAGGATAATGTCTTTCGGCGTATACAAGGTTTAAGTTCTCTCTACCAATATGCTGGAATGAACACATATTGTGTTCTTAAAAAGTTTTAGGGCGTAAAATATTTTTGCATAGTTTCACCACTTTCAAATTATGACTCACTTCTCTTCGAAGCATGTAGTCTTATATGCTTGTAAGAAGTAGTCCTTGCATTTTATTTTCTAGTCATTGAGTAGCTTTAAACTCTCTTCATTGTCTTTTTCTTCTTTTGCTGTTATCGTTTGATTAACTTTTACGTTAAGAATCATTAAATGCATGGTATGCAACACTAACTTTTCCTCTATTCTTTACACAATCTTTTTGATAATTAGCAGTATTTATCTTCCTCGGTAGCAAAACCTTTTATACCAAATAATGGTTAAAAGTGCACATTGTACAAAACAAATAGTTGAGTCAAAGTTGAAAATAGTTTGTGTTAGGAAAGTTGGCGAATATTGCATCTTTATCTCCACTTCCAAGATATTTTAAACATTGTTCATTTGGCATGAATAATCTTGGGACAGACGTTGAAAACATTTTTTTTGTAATACAGCTTCAGGAATATTCTTCATAAATGTGTCAGCTTAGTCTTTAATTGCACTTATTGTCTCATATTCAAATATCACCAGCATGATGTTTTTGTTGGTCAACATGGTGTTTTTATCATCTCACAGACGATCAAGTTTTTGTCATATCAGTTGTAACTTCATACCTTCCTGGTATGAAGTTTTGCTCCAACAAAATGTATAAACTTACTTTTGTATAAAAGAAAACAAAACTTCAAAGTTTAATACTATTAATATAACTAGCACTATTGGGAAATAATACTTTTAGAGAGTATAAATATCAAATATTATGGAAAAAATATTTTTGTATATTCATTCATAGCATGCCTACTTTTTATATACAATCAGATTGAAAAGATATGCTCCATATAATTTGCTACTCCATATGTTATGCATATTTACCAACAATTACACCAAACTATTGCCTTATGTTTACTAAGTATATTATACAATGATACACCTTCTATATACATCTATATGAAAAATACAATAATTCCAATACTCCCCCTCAAATTGGTGAGTAAATATCATAGACTCCCAAATTATTTTGCAAAATCATGAATTGATCTTTCTCGAGAGGCTTAGTAAATATATATGTTAATTGACAATGTGAAGAGACATGTGATGGACTTATCATCCCAGCTTACAACTTTTCCCGTACGATGTGACAGTCTATCTCGATATGCTTCGTACGCTCATGAAATACAGGATTTGCTGCAATATGGAGTGTCGCTTGGTTATAACAATACAAAGGTGTTGGCATGATAATTGGAACCTTAAGGTCTCGCAGATTTAACATAACAATGTTAGCTCTAGAGAAGTATTTGACATGGTCCTACTTCGATAGATGACCTTAACACGTTGGTTTGTTTCTTAGACTTCCAGGATACTAATGAATTTTTCAGGAAAATATAATAGCCACTGACTGATTTTTGAGTAATACGACATCCTCCCCAATCTAAATCGCAATAGGCTTTCATCTTAAGATCATTATCAAAGGAAAGTAATAATCCTTGCTCGGGTGTCCCCTTGATGTACTTTAGAGCCCGTAATGTTGCATCCCAATGTGTTTTGCGAGACTTTTGCATGAAGTCGCTTAAAGTTCTAACTGAGTATACAATATCTAGACTTCTGACGGTGAGGTAAATGAGTCTTCTAACTAACCTGCGATATTTAGTTGGGTCATGTAATAAATCACCATGAGTAAGAGTGAGTTTTAAATTTTGCTCCATTTGCCGATTTTGTCCCAGTTAGACTTGTATCATCGAAAATGTCCAACACATATTTTCTTTGAGACATGAAAATTCCATGTTTATATCGAGAAAAATCAATTCCCAGAAAATATGTGAAGGTGCCAAGATCCTTGATTCAAAAATATTGGAGCAAAAATTCCTTGAGATGCTTGATTTCGACATCATTATTTCCTTCTAAAAGTATATCATCGAGATAGAGCAAGACAGTTGTGAAAGATAATCCAGCAGTCTTGGTAAATAAAGAATAGTCTGCTTTTTGATTGAATATATCCTGCCTTTTGAATAACCTTAGTGAAAGTAGCAAACTAGTTTTAGGACACTTGTTTTAATCCGTACAAGGACTTACGAAACCAACAAACCAAATTTTCCCCATGTTGGCGAAATCCGGGAGGAAGCTCTATGTAAACAGTTTCATGAAGGTCACCGTGCAAAAATTATTTTGTACATCAAGTTGGTAGGTGAACGAGTTTCTAGCAGCTACAACAGTAAAAAGATAACGTAATGTCATAAGTTTAGCAGTAGGAGAAAAAGCCGCAATATATACAATCCTTTCCACTTGTGTGTAGCCTTTGACGACTAAGTGCACCTTATATTATTCGATGCTCCCATCAGACTTGTATTTTATTTTATAAACCCATCGACATCCTATGGGTTTGTGGCTAGCTGGTAATGAAACAATGCTTCAGGTGTTGTTTACTGTCAATGCTAATAATTTAGCTTCCATGAATTCCTTCCAATGGGAATGGCATGATCATATGATAAAGACTCTCTATGTGTAGAAATATTAGCTAAAAAAGTGAAGTGAGCAAAAGATAAGTTGGAATAAGAAATAAAATGAGAAAGTGGGTATCATGTACCTAAGAGAGAACCTTGGCTAGGAGTGGACTGATTGGCACGAGGTGGCAACAAGTAATCTTTATGCCATGCAGGAGGATGCTTGATAATGTCGAAGTGGTTGTGTAGAAATATCAGGGGATGAATTAGGCGCAGGAAATTCAGTGGTCATAGGTTCAGGAATAGGCTCAATGGGTATGGGTTCAGTAATGGGCTCACTGGGCAAAGTTGGTAAAGCCAATTGTGAGTTCGGTAGTGTGGTAAGAAATATAGAATTTTGATGGTCTAAGTCAAGGACCAAATTTGGTAGGACAGAAGAGTGTGATGATGGTATTGTTTCATGAAAAGGAAACATGATTTCGTGAAAAACCACGTCTACTAAAAAAAATAGTGTTGTCTTCAAGATCATATAGTTGTAGCCTTTATGACTAGGTGGATATCCAACAAAGATGCCACGCTGAGCATGGGGATCAAATTTGTGTTTGGGATGATTAACTGTTGCATAACATAGGCTATCGAAAATACATAAATGTGTAACAGATGGAACTTGGTTGTATAATAGTTGAAATGATGTTTTATCTGAAAAAAATGGGGGAAGGTAAGCATTTAATGAGGTAAAATGCGGTTGAAACACAATTTCCCCAAAAACGAATAGGTAAATTAGACTGATAAAGAATCGATCGCACAACTGTGAGGATATAACGATGTTTGCGCTCAACCACCCCATTTTGTTGGGGGGTATAAACACATGTACTTTGACATTCAATGTCGTGATGAAGAAAAATTTGATGCATGGAAAGAAATTTTGTACCGTTATCTGTTCGAACGACTTTAACACGGATGTGGAATTGTGTATATGTAAATGTGATGAAAGATTGTAGTAGATGCTGAGTATCTGATTTGTGTTACATAAAAAAACCCAAGTGCATCTAGTGAAATCATTGACAATGGTTAAACAAAAATGTGCATTTGAATAAGTAGGTGATTGTGTATTTATTGCACTGAAAGTAAAAGGCAGTCTTGCTTATTTAGCAATGAGACAAATATTGCAGTTATTATGAGTAGACATATTAAAAGAAAGTAATAAAGATGCCGATTTTAAACAGGATGAAGACGGATGACCAAATCTCATATGCCAGAGATCCGTGTTGCTAGAAACATGAAAAGAGTCGAGCAATTTTTTGAAATGTTTCATGTAATAAAAGCCACCTCATTGTTCACCCAAGCCAATTATCCTCCCCGTAGCCAAATTTTGCAAGATACAATCATTTGGAAGTAAGACAATACAACAATTTAGAGCTTTAGTGAGTTTACTTGCTGAAATAAGATTTAAATGAAAAGAAGGGACACTTAAAACATGCTCTAATTTGATATCCCTATTAAATTGGATGGTCCCTTTGGACGTGATTGGGGTTGTTGAGCATGCAGGAAGGTTTACCAAAGAAACCGGTGATGAAGTTGAATTAATAAATAATTCTGGATTTGAAACAATATGATTAGTTGTTATGTCTATCTATCAACAATTAAACCAAACTATTGCCTTATTTTTACCACGTATATTATACATTGATACACTTTCTATATACATATATATGGAAAATATAATAATTCCAATAATAAAGGTAATTATTTATTTAATTATATTTTAAGAAGTAATTATTTTCTATCTTTTTTAACAGTTAAGACATGAGATAAAATAGTTTATATATATATATATGTGATGTAGGAAAAATAATGTAAAAAGTTATAAATTATATATAGACATACATATTTTTCTTATTATATAAGGAGAAAGTTTTATTTATTTACAATTTTTTTTTTATACTAGTACTTCATTCATATAGTTGGTGGGGATATGTTGATTAATGGGTTGGTGTGAATGGTGTGAGACATATAAAAAGTGACTACTATTGGTCCTTCCAAAATGAATGGATTTTCTATGTTGGAGGCAAAGATTTGATAGTCTTGCTTTTTAAAAGTAATCGAATTGGTAATGATTCCAACTTGTTCTCAAAAGAATTGTTCTGATAATGGTAGAAAATGGATTGGGAAAATTTAGTGTTTTCATCTATTTAAATTGATATTTTTTTTTTTCATTTTTATCATATACAAGAGAAAAAAATAGGAAAGTGAGAAACAAATATCATATCAAATAATCTAAAAGAAAATAACACACATATGTGTAGCATCAGAGTAAATTACAAATAATTATATATATATATATATATAAAAGTTTTCTTGCAAATCTCTTCTAAAATGTGAAGAAAATTTAAATGTAAAAATAGTTTTCATTTTTCGTGAGTTTTAATCTTTTATTTTCTTGATTATTGTGTTTTTTTCATGCACATTAAACACTCTTCTTTCTATACTTGGAAACAAACAGTCGTTAGGGTCAAAGAAAATATGATAAATTATATGAGAAAAAAATCCAGAAACATTTATTCTTAAGACTTTGACTAATTTGTGTTAAACAACCTTAATGTTTTTTTAGGTTGTGCTCCTAACTATGTATATAAAAAGTCTAAATTTGTCAAGTCCATTAGTCTTACTTAACTCAAGTGGAAAAAAAATTCTTAGTCAAGAGAGAATGTTATTTTTTACAACTTTTGAAAGAAGAAAAGAAGAGAGAAATTGGTTTTCATATTTATCGAACAGCTTCAGTAAAACTACAATTCTTGATTTGTTCTTTACTATTGGAACTAGGCTGAAATTTAAAAACAGATTCACTTCATGTTCTTTATTTAGCCATTGGGGTCATCCATTGAAAATATCTGATTAGAAAAATCAATTTTTCATTATTGTTCTATTTTAAGTTTCTCTTTCTTTCTTCTTCAAATTTTAAAAACCTTATTACTTTGATGTGTTGACTAGTTCTAAGAACTAAGAACTTTTTTTGTGCATTTGATCTGTCTCTTTTATTTTCATTTTCTATTTTAGTGAAATTTGGTTGAATGATTGAAAGAATTTTTCCTCCTTTGGTTTCTCTATAGAAGTATCCATTTGAACACGTAAAAATATTTTTCTATCCTATTTCATATTGGTTATTAATTCAGATTTTATTATTATTAATTCATATTTTATTACTCTTAAATTATTTTACCGTTATATTGCATTAATGGTCAATTTACAGACCTGTTAGTATCCTAGTTTATAGTTTTCAGTAATTATAATTATTATATATAATTGAGTTAATCAAAATAAAAAAATCAGTTTTACAATTTTGTACAATTACGTCAATCAACTAAAACATTTTATCTTTTCTTATTTCATTTAATTAGTTACTACATTTTCAAGCATAAAAGTCTGCATGAAAACATTATTTATAGAGAGAGGAAAAGACAAACGATGAGAGTGATGATAAATAAATAAACAAATAAATAAAATAAAAAAACAAAACGATGAGAGAATAAAATACTTGGGTGAGTTCGAGCACGGGCACCCCGCATTCGATGGCTCTGGCGCTTGCGAATACCCTGCGTCTTGCCTCCGATGCGCGACACGTGTCCAGATCCGAAATCCAACGGTGGATATGCGAATTGCATGTTTAACGAGTAGAAATTAAGAACTCTCCACGGGTCAATAATCAATTTCGAATTGTCCCTTTGTCGGTGCACCAAATCCCATGCCCTTCCCTTTTGCCATGATGATATAAGGCTCTCCAAAGCATTCATCAAATCACCACCTTTCCTCATTCTAAACCTACCCTTCTTCTCTTCTCTCTCACACCATTTCTTCAACCTCCCTTCTAACCTTGGCCATGGCTTTCTCCTCTTCTCTTTCATTCCAAGTTCATGTGATGTGCAACTGTGATCCATGATAGTGTATCATACAATTCACACTCCATTGATTCTAGTTTTATCCACAAATTTGAAAACAAAAAAGAGGTTTTAGACCCCATTTTCCCTCTTCATATATGGTACCTTTTGTTTCTCCCAATAATTCTCTTTATTTTCTTGGTTTGAATCTATCTATAGGAAAAAAAAAACTATATATGCATCTTAACCATTTACCTTCAATAGATCGATTTTACAATATGGTGGTTTCAGTTGAATAAACCATACATGGAAAAATATATACATGTATTAACCATTCATTCATTTATACATATAGAAGTTTTTAATGTTTCAAATGGATAGATCTATAGTATATGATTGGTTCAACTTAATTAGTTTTCTATATAAAAGTATATACATTTTAACCTTTTCTTTTATATGTATATGTATATTCTAAAGATGTAAATTAACTATAGTAATTAAGTTAATTGGTATATGGTTGTTTTAGTTTAGTTAATTATTAAGAATTTGAATGTGTTTAGAGTTTTGGCGGTGATAGAATGACTTGCATGTAAAATATAAATGAATAATGATATTTTGAGACTAATTTCATCAATTTGAAAAAAAAAAATATTATTTTTTATGATATAATATCTTATTTTAAAAAATGTTGTAAAATAGTTACTTATTAGTATTACTATTAGATTGTGAAACGAACTTTATAAAATTCAAAATAAATTGTGTGAATATTTTGTGGTGGATGCTAAAATATGGTGATGAGTGATGATGTAAGATGGAGTTCGAAGTGGATAAAAATTGATACATGACAAAACCCTTTTTGTTTGGTTTTGCAAAGAGTAAGGAAACAAGTATGTTTACAGAGATTAAGGCTTTTTTGGCCTAAAAAAACTAGGTTATATGTTTATGTCCTTGAACTGGGATTTGTGTCTGGGATTATTTGATACACTAGCACGGGTCACTGTTGTATGTCACGTCAAAAGAAATAGTGCAGAGCTACCATCAAATGCAGAGAAACATATGCAAGATTTTGCAAGAAAAGGAAAGAGTGGTTGTGTACAACAAGGTGGTGAGAAGGTACAAATCACAAAGGTTGGTTTTAGGAACTTATTTGGGTGTTTATATGCTTTTGGTTTTATGCTTTTGGAAACGTTAAAAGCTGATTCTGGTTAGTAAAATGATGTTCCTTCATGTGCATGGCAGAAATGGTTGTTTGTTTTTGTTCAAACATGGACTCAATTTTGCAACACACATTCATATGGAAAGTAACTTATCAAGCTGAAGTTTCTTCACCCCATTTTTTGTTGGGAAAATCAGAGATGAAAAGATGAACAGTGAAAGAAAAAAAAGTGAATGATTGTTTCTAATTTTGCTATTTTTTAAATTATGTGAATGGGCTTGGAAGAGGAAGTATTCTACTTAGTTGCATAATAATAGTATACATTTTTTATCCTTCAATCACATTGTAATGATTATTCTATTTTTTATTTTTTAAGTATTTTTAAAGATTTTATTATATATATTTTTATGCACTACAAGAAAAATATGAAATAAAAACTAATTTTAGATAAAAAATAATAATTAATTGTTATAGTAACTAATTTATCATTTTAGAAACTAAAAAAAAAATTGGCTTCTAAATTAGTTTCTATTATTGTTAAATGGTTTCTAAATTGGTATCTAATTAGCTACCAAAATTTTAACTACCAATTATTTAGTTTTTAAATTGGTAGTAAAAATTTTGGTTGCTAATTAAATACCAATTTAGAAACCATTTATCAATAATAAAAACTAATTTAGAAGCTAAAAATTTTTTAGTCTTTAAAATGTTCTCTAATTTACTTATTACAACAACTAATTATTTTTTGTCTCTAAAAATTGATTTCTATTTGATGATTTTTTTTAGTGGACAATATACTATATTAAACTTTTGAAATAATTACAAAATGGTTAAATTTAAGTTTAAACCACGTCTCATTCCCCTTTGCATTGTATTTTTGGGTTTGTTTCAAAAAATCTTTATATATATTAGAAAAACTAAAAAAAGAGTTTTAAAATAAAACATTTTAACTGTTGCAAATACTGGATTTAAAATAAACAGTTTACTAACATATTAGTGTATTGGAAGTGTAAAAGTTGGTTTTATATTTGCAACTAATTAGAAGTTTTAAATAATTACTATGAGAGCTAAACTTTTGACTGTATATAATAACGTATATTAATAGATAATAATAACATAAAAATACATTTTCTCTTTACTATTATATTATTAATCTGAATTATTTCGTATTTTTGTCCGAAATATTGATTTTTTATCACCACTTTAACGACAAAACTTACACTAATATCTTATTTAACGTATTATTTATATTCAATTATACTAAAAAATGAACTTAATTATACATTTCTCTAATTAGGTCTCATAGTTGGACCAATTTGAAGATAGAGACAATTTACACATAGAACTCATTAAAAAAAATATTAGAAAATTCTCGGGTCTCACGCATCTTTATTTTATTATTATTTGACCTATCTATCTGTTCATTGTTGCACAACACCTCCAATCATAAGTTATAGTTACTCTTCACTACTCTTAGCCAGAGCCACTTTTCACCTCAATATAAGGGGGAAAAAATTAATGATTCTGTCCAATATTATTGCATTTCATATGTATATATATAATAAATTGATATTATATATTTATATATAATTGTACCCTTATTTTATTTTATTTTATTGAGCCTTGTACCCTTATCTATTAACTAATGATGGATATCCAAAAAATCTATAATTATTATGTTTATTGAGTTTTCCTTTTTCTAAATTCAAAAAAGAAAATTTACTTTTACAATGTTATTAATGTAAATTATTCATCAAAATTTTGAATTATTACAATAAAATTGAAAACTTTACTGAAAAAAATACCCTAAACCCTAAATCTCTCTCTTCTATGTTTTTTCATCCATAAAACACAAACTTAAAGCTTTATAACATTATTTTCAAACAATGATAAAAAGGAAAATAATATTCGTATGTTATTTTTAAACTAAATATTTTTCCTTGAAAAAGTGCTTTGGATGAAGTCATTGTTATTTATAATGACTTGCTTTTGTGTATTCATATAAGTGTGTGAAATGATTTGAAAAGTAATGTTAAATTGAAATTAGGTTTAAATTTTATTTTACTTAATGTGAAGATTCAGATAAAATCTAACTTCATACATATAATGCAAAAGTGTTATCATTGTCTATTAATCTAAGATCGGGTTCATCATTGTCTGATGAGTATCAAAACTGTTTAATGAGTTAGTTTTTGTCTATGAAGAATCTGAAGGTTAATTTCTTGGATCTACTTGCTCTTTTCGGAAACTTCCTAGTAATTATTGGCGTTTCATGTTTATTATAATTGGATCACTGTATATATATGTTGTAAAGACAATTTTGTCTTGTATATAAGAACTTGAACTTTAACAATTATTTTTTAATATGATGGTTGAGAGTTCACAATAAAACTTGAAAAAAACTTAGTATTTTAATCTCATATATTATTCATCATAGAAAAATTCTGTTTGTGAATGTAAATTGAGTTTTCAATCAAATTATGTTAAATTGTTTTGTGATCTTGATAATTTGTTCTACCTTATTTTACATTATTCTTTCTTCAAATTGAAATTTTGTCCATAATTTTCATATTACGTTTGAAGATGATTTGACAGACAATAAACCGTTTGTGCTTAACACAATAAATATGCATTTAAAGTTTTAAAGTTTGTACGTTGGTTTGTTTTAGATTTTCGTTGAGGATAATAATTATGTTTAGGATAGAGAGGGTGAGAACAAAAGTGTTGAGTGGTGCGTATAGTAAAATAGTTTAGACTTTGGTTATTAGCTATATTATGAATAGATTCAAGAAAATGTGAGTGCACTTAGTAATATTGTGATGGAAAATCATACATTGAGAATATCTCTTTTTTTTATAACCTACACCTTTTACCTTCATTCTTCTTTCATTCTCTTTCAATTCTCCTTTTTTCCTCTCAACATAAAGATTGAAACTCTATTCTCCTCCCCTTGTGATCTTTCATCTAGTGGTAAGCTAAAGGAGAGTAGAGAGTATCAATCTTGAGTTTTGCTTTCGGTAATCATCTTTCTTTTTTCTTCAAATTTCATTTTTTTTTATTATGAGGTATATGTATGCATGCTTAAGATTATTGGGAACAAGAGTTTTGTTAGTTTGAACGTAATTGTAGGGGTGTTTGATGGCAAGGACTAAGACCCTTTAGGTGATTAAAAAATTCTTTAGAATTTCTTGGTTCTTTCTCTACTTCAAGTTCTATTTTTCTTATACTACAAGGAATGTTTAAGGTAATTTCAGTTAAAAAATTATTAAATAAAAATTAATTTAAAAAATATTTGTTATATTGACTACATTATATACTATTTTAAAGGTTAAAAAAGTATTGGTGTGAAAATTAGTTTTTATTATTAATAAAAATAATTATTTGATATCTAATTAGCTATTAATTATTTAAATTCTAAAATTAATAGCTAAAACATTACTCACGAATTATCCATGAAACAAAATTCGTAAATAATGAAGACGTAGGTAAGTTTGTGGGTAACTCTGAAATAGTGAGTTACCCGACAACCTAGATCTGTAAGTAATACCTAATTGATAAAAACTTGTAAAAATATATAAAAAAAAAATTGGAAACAAGTTTTAGTTATAATACAATTATGAAATATCTTGTTAAACATGACATTTTTAGGATCAAATGATAACATATATAAAGATAACATGCTAATTTTATACATTAATTTAGATTATTGCAGAATTTGATTTTGTAGTGGAAGACCATGTTAGATGCATTAAAATCGTGAAACTTGGCCTTATATTGGACATTTGCTTAAATTAAAAAATCTGGTGATGATGCTAAGTTGAAAAGTGAAGTAGAAAGTTTCACTAATGCATTCAGAGAGTTTTGAGTTTATACATTTTGTATGATATATTATTTTTCATTTGTAACTGTATAGGAAAAGTGAGTCTAGATAGTACTTGGAACTAGTTGTATAATTGTTGACGTTCCGATTGCCTCCTCATTCCTTCCTTTAAGTCTCCTCCTTTTATTGTTGACGCTCGATCGGGGTGGACCTAAAAAAGGTACTCTGATGATCAAGTAAGTACTCTGTGTAAAGAGCGTATATTTGAAAAATTGGTTAAAGCGTACCTTACACCTCTGTACATAATTTATTTATAGTGTTTAGTCATGGGTCCTTGTTGTGATGGGTCGAATCTATCAAATATCAGTTGTTAACTGATTTATAGCATAATCCCTTATTTATAGGGAGATATATTAGTATACTGGTATATAAGTATATTTGGAGAAAATCTTCAATATCTTTTAGTTAATCAGAGTTTAGTTGGTTTCTCGAAGATGTCACCCGCCTTTAGCGGAACATGATTATGACTCATAAGAATTCCCACAACTGTCGTTGCTATCATTTAATAAGTGCCTTAAAGTGTGTTGACATGGTCGGTCGGTCATCAAGGCCGAGTGACTAGCTCGTGCGGTACCGACCGGTACACTTGCCCCCAGGCTCGAGGAATGTTAACTTCTAAAGAGTCTAGATGTGATCGTTGGGTGCCTCAAGGTGAGATGTCACTTGGATGCATTTAATGCTATCAGAGATGTGAGTTGCACTTTTTCGAAGTGTCGTTCTGCGTAATGTTTGATCTAAGTGATCTAACAGTCACTGATCTGTGTTGGTTCATAAGCCAAGCGTTGTGTGCCCTTGGATGCGAAGTGATCTAAAGGTTCGAGATGTGAAAGTCTTATTCTCTCTCTTCATTGTCATTCTATAAATAGAAGTGTTTGTGAACATTGCCAAGTTTGTCGTTTATCTTCTGTGCTATATAGTTCATCAAGCGTGATCCGAGTGCCGAGTTCCAAGCAATTCTCTTTCTTTCGCTTGTTTTACTCAAAAAGGTTAGTAATTGTTAGAATTAGTGGCCTAAACAAGAGGGGATGGATTGTTTTCACAAGATTTTTGCAAATTTTGGAAGTAGAGTGAAAAGCTTTGAAAAATCAACCAATTGATTTTTTGTTCTACTCAATAAAATTTATGTTTTAAGGTTCTTTTTAGAAAATCAACATGTTGTTTTCACGAAATAACCGGTTGTTTATACCAGCAAAATATAAAAATAAGTTAAAACAGTTTATAAGAGAAGAGATAGAGAATCACACAAGAGGTTTATACTGTATCACTTTTAACCAAGAGTTACATCAAATCATCAGTTAACCACTGAGAATGCACTATGTAATCAAACCTAGATTACAAAATACACACCAAGAGTGATGATCTTAAACCCTTCAAGAACACACACCACAGTTTCCAGAAACACTTTTATGAAACTGCCTTACACAAGAACACACAGAAATACAATGTTCAAGAAGAAAAGAATAAAATACACTTGGGTATTACAAAGCTATAGTTCATAAAAATACAAAACTCAATCCTATTCCTCACACTTGAGATGATCCAAAACTTTTGAATTCTTAAAAAATGTCTTTAAGCATTCTCTCTTTCTTAGTCTAATCAAAAGAATGTTAAACAACCTTTATATAACCTCAATCAAGTGGTTAAAGCTGTTAGATCAAAAACCAGAAGTAGTTGGAAGCATTTAAAACAATTTAAAATACTTAACAAAATTCTGTTATAAAAACAACAAGTTGTTTTCTAAAACAATCGATTGAAATATTTTTTCTATTAAGGTTTTCATAACAAACCATCAATTTTTTTATTGAAATAACCGGTTGTTTATGTTTGACAAAAAGATAAATATACATAACTTTTCCAAATCATTTTGAAAAACACTAAGTGTCAAACAACAGGTTGTTTCAACAATTCAACAAGTTGAAAAACTTGTCTTAGCCTCAAACCCTTGAGTAACAACTTTTTCAATTGGTTGATTTGAAAAACAACTAAATAAAATTTTCTCAGCTTTTAAGAAAACATTTATTTCAAAAGAAATAAAGATTAAATGATCTTGGATCATTTCAAGAAATGAATTAAAAAGTTAAAAATTACTAAACAACACACACACCCAACAACAAGGTCTTCAAGCTTTCCACATATATTTGGAGGCATCAAAGTATCTTGTTCAACAATCTCCGCCTTATTTGTGTTGTAGTTTTTGAACTTGATAGATCTTGCAAAACAAAATGTGTACACATACAAAGCAAGTATAGCAATAGGATTTAAAACAGTTTCATAAGGCACACTCATAACCAATTTCTGCATAACCCACAAGCAGAATTAAACCAATTTTGACAGTATGACAGTGTAACAAAATCAATGTAGTATGTACAGCAATAAACTGTGGTGTATCAGAGCTATGGAAATAACAGTTTTAAACAAAATTGAAATTGAATTAAAACACCATAGAGTAGCAGAAATTACAACCAAGAATCCAAATTTTTTTTCCCCATATTTGTCTTCACAAATAGACTAAGAGAATGCATAAAACATAATTAAAAAGCAAAAGAACCAAAATGAAAAGAAATAGTTCAGCATCATAACAAGTAACAAAAATAGCAGTGCACATTCTCCATTTGCCATTTGACTTTTTAACCATGACCACATCGACCAGCTAGGTTGTGTAGTGTGCTTTCTTGATAAAGTCAACTTTTAGTAATTTGTTGGCCTCTTGTCGCACAACAACACGCTTTTCTTCACCTATCTTACGTTTCTTCTAGACGATTTGGCTTCTTTGTAGATGGAGCGACAATGTGTGATGATGTTCAGACTCACTCCGGGCATATCTGAAGTTGTCCAAGCAAACAAGTCAGCATTATCGATTAATGTTTGGCTTACCAGTTTATTGTCATCCGACTTCAAGAAAGTCTCCATGTGTGTTGCATGTTCTTCGTCACGTAGGGGTCCTTGCCTGGTTCGACGTGGGCTTCGTACAGCCAAGGGTCGAGGTCGACCAAGGCAATCATATGCTCTTTTTTTGGGGATTTTCTTTCTCGAGACTAATCTTTGATCGACCCTTTAGATTCTGGTGAGCGTCATCTTCTTCCGGTTGACTGTCCGCGTGGAAATGCCTTCAAAAGCCAACTAGTTGATTCGACTTTCAAGCTTGCAACATAGCATTCACGAGCTATTTTTTTATCAATATTGACAGTAACTATGTTACCTACTGCCGAGGGAAACTTCATTGCAAGGTGCAAAGTGGACATTATTGCTTTCAAGCGCTTAATGGACGATCGATCAAGCAATATGTTATAGGAAGTATTTGCATTTACCATAAAATATATGATCTTTATAGTTTTGCAAGGATAACTACCTTCTCCAAACATGGTATATAAGTCGATGAAACCCCATGTATCCACTCACTCTCCAGAAAACCCGACAATCTGGTCGTCATAGGGTTGAATTTCTGATTTTGGAATCCTCATTTTTTTTAAAGTCTTCCAGTACAAAATGTCGGTCGAGCTGCTTTGATCCACCAAGACCTTTGTGATGGCAAATTTATCAATCTTTATAGTGATAACCATGGGATCATGTTGGGCCGGACGATAGCGGTAAAATCGTCTTTTGTAAAATTAATTGGGGGAATTCTCAATCAGTCCCTGGTAGTTACTGAGTGGACCGACTAGATGGCCCGAAGGTATTTTTTACGGGCGTAACTAGAACATCCTACCCCTGCAAATCCTCCAGCGATAGTATTTATTTGTCTCGCATGACGTTTGAGACTTCTTCTTTCTAGAGAAGGACTTCGACGTGATCGTCCCTCTCGTCGAATGCTACCTCCCAGTGCAATCTCGTTGGTAATGGTATTTATGACCTCGTGAACGTCGCGTCTTGAACGATCGTTCTGTCGAGGACTTTCACTCTGAGGTCGACTCCTTCGTAAAGGACTTTCACTCCTTCTCTTTTGTTTGATAGGGCGTCAGTCATCTTCAATGCAACATGATCCTTCTCGTCCATGCCGAATGTATTACTCTTTCTGTTCTCTACAAGGGTACCTCTCCCTTTGTAGGGATTCATATAAGCTCTTGTTTGTTTGAAAAAACTTACGTAAATGATCGGCTTGGATAAGCTCTTCTATTTTGTTCTTCGGTGTCTGGTAGACTTCAGTCGTGTGCCCAAAGTTGCAATGATACCGACATTGTTTTGACATTTTGGCATTTCTCGAACTTTGTAACTTTTTCAGTGTCGGGAGTAGATCGACATGTAAATCTTCATCCATGATTTTACCCCTTGCAACATTCAATGGGGTGTAAGTATGAAATCGAGGGCCTCAGTTTTCTCTAAATCTATCAGACCAATTAGGCGTAGGTCAGGTACCCTGGTTTTTCTCTTTTCCCATATCTCTTTCGCTTTCAACTCGAACATTTTTGTGGAAATCACGTAGCTCCTCAATCTGTATGAACTTGGTGGCTCGATTCCATAGCTAGTTTATTTATCAGACTGTAGTGAATTGGCCAGGTCGGAGACCCAAGATCAAGTGATGCATGGTTATCTCCGGCATGAGGTTTCTGATGCTTAGAGAGGCTTTGCTAAATCTCTCCATAAACGTACACAAGGGTTCCCCCTTCTCCTGCCTGATGTTGAGGAGAGTTATGAAGGACATATGGTGCGGTCGGCTCGTTGTGTACTGGGTATTGAACTTTGCTGACAAAGTTTTAAAATTGCCCATCGAGTTTGATGGGAGTTGGGTAAACCAACTAAGTGCCCCACCACACCACCTTATTGTGATGTAGAGATTCATCTGTGTCTTGAAACATTCAAGTGCTCGTCCGGATCTGTGGAACCATCATAGAGTTTGATGTTAGGTCCCTTCCATTTGGAGGGGAACTATGCCTCCATGATCTTGTCAGTAAAAGGATGTCCTTTTGGATCATCATCATTGTCGGCCATACGAGCCTATTCAGTTTGTCGGGACGCCTGCTAAGTTTAAGTCTAATTCGTTGTTGTCTTCTCCTGGATATGAGTGTGATTGCCCAACCAAGACTGCTCTCTTTAATTGTTTCCGTTGAGTTTTTGCTTCAACTCTTTATTCTGCTCCTTGAGAAGGCCCACTTCTTCTTCATTTCTCCGTTGATCTTCAATGCCTTTTTGACGCATCTCCTCCATTTTGGAGCGTTTGAAACATGATGATCTTCTCTTTAGTGATTCGATTGTTGTTGACTGCATTCCTTGTTGACACAATTGTTGCTTGCCTGAAAATGTATCCTATCTTGACCCCATGGTAGGCGTCAATTGTACCTGTATAGGCAAAGTGAGCCTAGATAGTACCTCAAATTAGTTGTACAATTGGTGACGTTCCAATTGCCTTTTCGTTCCTTCATTCAAGTCTCCTCCTTTTATTGTTGGCGCTCGGTCGGGGTGGACCTAAAAAGGGTACTCCAACGATCAAGTAAGTACTCTGTGTAAAGAGTGTATATTTGCAAAACTGATTAAAACGTACCTTACACCTTTATAAAAGGTTTATTTATAGTGTTCAGTCATGAGCCCTTATTGTGATGAGCCGAATCTATTAAATATCAGTGGTTAACTGATCTATAGCATAATCCCTGATTTATAGGAAGATATATTAGTATAATGGTATATCAGTATATTTGGAGAAAATATTCAATATCTTTCAGTTAATCAGAGTTTAGCTGATTTCTCGGAGATTTCACCCGTCTTAAGCGGGACATGATTATAACTCATAAAGAACTTCCACAAATGTCGTTGTTGTCATTTAATAAGTGTCTGAAAGTGTGTTGACATGGTCGGTTAGTCACCGAGACCGAGTGACTGGCTTGTTAGATACCAAACGGTACACCTTTTAGTATGACAGAAAAAATTACTGCCTAAGTTTATGTGCATTAAAACTAAAAATAATGTATGGTTTTATTTTAAAAAGGAAATATATAACTTAAATTTTATTTTATTCATTAGGAAGAATGGATTTAACATAACAGTCTATCTTCTAATATTTATTTGGATTTTTTTTATAATAGATATAAAATCCATATGTTTCATTTGGTTTAAGTTTGTGTTGTTTTCTTATGTATGAATTTAGATTTAGTCTCTATACTTGTTTGTGTTTTTTTTTGTTTTTTATTTTTTCAATAAAATTCTTCTTATATGATTACAACTGATTGTTGTTGAATTCTGAGATATAAACCTAACGAAAACGTTAATTTTTATAGTTATGTGTAATATGAAACTTGTTTTAAAAAATATATTACTAAAAATGTAGTTCTTGATAGGAATAATGTTGACTCTATACTTCCAAGAAAACGTCATGCAATTACAATATAAAAATGATAATAATAACAAAAATGAAGAAAAATAATTAACTGATGAGTCAATTAGTTGTTTTACGTATGGTAATTACTTAGGGAAAACAATTTGAGAAATTAAAATTTGAAAGTATTTTTAGATTTTGTTTGATTGAAATAGCTTAAAGCTATTAGATGATAACGAGTTAAGAAAATATCGTTTTAATGTTTTACTCTACTTTTTCTCTTAATAATTTATCAAATATTTATTTGATCTGAAATTACAAGAAAATTATTAAATAAAATTATATTAGTTTGTTTATTTTTGTTATTGTGTTTTGTTTTTGAATGTTGTTGGTGGAATAATAATGTTTGGTAACCTAGGTTTGGTGAAAGTATTAGTAGGTAATAACTCCCCTGTGTTTTTGCTAATGCATAATAAAGAGAATGGACCATTACTCGTGGTTAGAGACAAAAACAGTGATGACCCACAGCAGTTATATATAATAATGGTTATACTGGGAAAGGTTATAGGTTTTTTACTTTACTGAAAAAGGTGTTGTACAATGGAGTATATATGGACCAAAATTACACATGCTTGCATCAATAATTTGACATTCATATTTCTCATTTATGATATAACCTTCTTAACACACAGCCATGCAAGTTGGTCTAATGTGAATATTTTTGTCCCTCACACTATATATAATATTAAAAGTTATTTAATGATTACATATGTATTCTAAATGTTTTAAAAAAATTAACAAAAGGAACAAATTTGATAGCAAAATTTTTAATTATAAATCACTTAATGACCTAATTTAATAATTTTTAGTAACTAATTAGCGACTATTATTATTAATGTTAACAATGTATTAAAGAGAAGACTATAAGTAGACATAAATCTTTGATCATTACACTAAAGAATCTATGTCATAATATTATATTATGACTATTATTAATACTATGATTATTATTATTATCATAATAATAATAATTAGTATTATATTTATTATTATTATTATTATTAATTTTATTATTATTACAATTAATATTATTACTATATTAATAATAATAAAAATAGTCATAATAATAACAATAATGAATAAATAAAATAATAAGAAAAATAATAATGAAATAATTATATTCATAATAATAAAATATTCATTATCATAATAATATAATAATTATAATAAATGGCTAAATCGTGCTAATTTGTAATGATATATTTGTATTTAGCGATCAATTTAATTTTGGTTGCTAAATTAGTGCATATTAGCGACGAAAACCAAATTTCATAACTAAATTGTAGTGATATATTTATATTTAGTAACCAAGTTTATTTTAGTCACTAAATCAGTACAAATCAGTGATGGAAACCAAATACAGTCATTGATTTGTAAGAATTTAATGACTAAAATCAAATAGGTCGCTAATTTTTAATGATAAATTTGTATTAAGCGACCAATTTTATTTCGGTCGCTAAATCAATGGAAATTAGCAATGAAAACAAAATTTGATTATTAATTTGCACTGATTTAGCGACTGAAATTAAATCAGTCGCTTATTTATAGTGATATATTTGTATTTAGCAATCAATTTAATTTTGGTCGCTTAATAAATATAAATTAGTAATAGAAATCATATCGATCGCTAATTTGCATTGATTTAGTGACCAAAATCAAGTTGATCGTTATTTCGATCGCAATTTACGATAAATTTATTTCGGTTGCTAAAATTGGTCACTAAGTGATATGTTTCTTGTAATGATGGTTGAGATTATCTACTGAGGTTATACTTATGTTAATACCATCTCGCTAATCTAAAATGATAGATAAGTCAATAACGATTAAAAACTAATTAACAAATTCAGTCAGACCATACTGTCAAACTAAAATGAGATTAACCTAAAAATTGTGATAATTTAGGTTAAATGTGAATAGTGCTCTCACTCACTTTTATAAATAGGTGAATGTCACCTAGTGAAAGATACATTTTCTCACAACATTTGTTACTCCAACTACCAAATATTGACTTGACCATCAGAGAACCTTTAACATGTACCTCTCCCGTCTCAACCAAGATCCTAAAGCGACTGAGATCCTATAAGTAATTTACACACGAGTTTTATACCAAATAGGTAGAGAAGAAGACACATTCTCTATCCATACACGAACAATTGGTGCCCATTGTGAGACTAAGAAGGACTGACACAAAAGAATTCAATGGTATCTACAAGAAATATGACTAATGATTAAAGAATGGAGACTAAACACATTGCCTTGCTTATAACCCTTGAAAAGGAGATGACCAAAATGAAACAAAAGAGTGTAATAGAGATTCATGCCCTTAGGAGAGAGAATTAAGAAATGAAAAGGAAACTAGAAGGAATGCACCCATCCCAACCCTAAGAAGACGAAAACCAAGAACAATGACTAAAAACATAACAACATCACTGAGACTCCGAGCTCCCCCCATAAGGCTAACCCATACAATGGAAGCAAAGTCGCAACTTCACACGTCGGCAAATACCACACTAACATTGGAGAGTACTCGATGACACTCTTTTATTTACAAAATAATGAGTATCGAACACTCTTCCAACTAAAAGGGATTAAATATTGACTGATACGGTGGGACCATCGATCTCGACGGGTATGTTGATGTTTACATGACTTAAATAGGCCTCTACACCTTAAACGACACGGTGATCTACTATGTTTTTTTGACATCCCTAAAAGGAGCAACCTTGAGTTGGTTTAAAGTTTTCAATTCTCTATCGAAAACTTTGATCTTGGTGGCAAAATTCATAACACATTTTGCAACAAGTCGACCAGATCACATGACATCAATCCTACTAGTTAATATATAAAAAAAGAAGGCGAATCCTTAAGATTATTCACAGAGAGGTTCGAAAAGGTAGCTTTGAATTTCTAAAACCTTAACCTAGAAATCGCCCTCCATCACAAGGTGACGACATTAATATCAGATATTCTATGTAAAAAAGCTAGTTGTCGACCTGGATGAGCTAACAAGGAAAGTTGCAAAGTTCATGCAGCTTGGAGAGCTCTACGAATTTCAGAGTTAGATTCAAGTTGAAAGCGGATTGAGAAAGCTAAGGAGAAAGAGAGGTCAGGTCGACCCCAACCATGAAATTAACCTATGGAGAATTGATTGGCTAGGTTTTCTTATTACATCCCACTAAATGCAAATAGGATTCAGATTATAGAAGAGACTTTAAATACTTACCTAATCTCACCCCTCGAAAGGTGTTTACACCCCAAAATGTCCACATGAGCAAGCAATGTTGATATCATCATAAGTTCAGCCACTCCACCGAAGAATGTTTGGCATTGAAAGATAAAATATAAGAGTTGATACAAGTAGGGCACCTTTGAGGTTTGCTAGACAAAAGTATCGCTCTACACCTCACTACCCCAAACAAAGGGAAGAGTGACCGCATTGAGATTATGAAAGACAGGACTACAAAGTAAAATCTTGTTGAGATGTTGATGATAGGTCAAGGCCTACATTGCATGCTCGCACCAATCGAGAATAACAAGCTCGAGATGATCCACTTAGGGGAGTCATTAACACAAAGTGACATCTTTGTGCAATACAGACAGTGATCGTTGTCACGTCTACCATTCAATGTAGGATGCCACCAATCACCTTTTCCAACGTTGACTCCAAAGCCATTGATCTGACTCAAGATGACCCCATGGTCATAATTTTCGAAGTAGAATTTTTTTCAATAATGAAAACATGAGTTGATCAGTGGAGCTTGGTAGAGATGTTGTACTGGAAAACTTTCAAGAAGCTCCAAATACCTGAAATTGGGATCCAACCCTATGATGATCATATCGTAGGATTTTCTAGTGAACGAGTTGATAAAAGAGGATGCATAGATCTGTACACCAAATTTAGGAAGGGAAGGTATCAAAGCCTAACAATCAAGATACGATACCTCCTCATTGATGTCAACATGTTGTACAACATCCATTTGGGAAGGTTGTCCCTTAATCCGCTGGAAGCAATGGTCTCCTCCCTGAATTTGGCTATGAAATTCTCCTCAGTGTCGAGCGACATTATGACCATCCATATAGATCACAGGACTGCAAGTGAATGCTACATGGTAAGCTTGAAAGTGGAACCACAAAAAGCTTATTCGAGAGCATCTTCCATACCAAGATCAACCAAGTCCAAGGAGAGAACACATTGTTGCCTTAATTGACCTAGATCCGAGAATAAATGACATTTGAGTAGAACCAGGAGAGGACGTCATCCAATTACAAATGCAAGATGATAACCATTATACTCAAGTCGAGACTTTGTTAAGCACAAAAGACACCGATAAGATATACCAGTTCTTATACAAAATGTCAACCTATTTTCTTGGACTGCAATCGATATTCTAGGGTAAGTTCCAACGTCATCACACACAAACTATCAATCTATAGGGATACTAGGTTGATATCTCAAAAAAGAGAAAGTTAGGGAAGAGAAAAGAGGTGCGACCATTGCAGAATCTGAGAAGTTACTTGAAGTTGGTTTCATCTGAGAAGTTCAATATAGAATATAACTTGCAAATGTAGTCATGATTGTTAGAATATATGGCCTTAAACGAGAGGGAGGTGAATTGTTTAAGAGGGGTTTTTGAAAACTTTTTCAGGTTTAACCAAAATTCTTTGTGTGAATCCAAATTAAGAATCAAGTTAGCCAAGAATATAAGCAATTAAACAACAAAGCAACAGAAAAACAATCGGTTGTTTATACCAGTAAAGCTAAAAACAGAAATTAAATGAGCTCAGAGTAAGAGAGAGATACACCAACAGTTTATACTGGTTCACTCTTAAGCCAAGAGCTACATCCAGTCCCCAGAAAACCACTGGGTAATCCACTAAGCAATCAAACCATATTACAACACACAAACCACCAAAGTAGTGACCTTGAACCCTTCAAGAAACACACTCCCTTTGGCAAAACACACCAAGAGTATTGATGTTGATCACCTCAAGAACACACAACACTCTTTGGCCACAACACACCAGAAATACAAAAGGTTTAGAAGGGATTACACTTGTTCACAGTACAAACTGAAATCAATACAATTGCAATCCTATTCCATTCTCTTTGAAAAACCAAAGCTTGATGTGAATGTTCAAATCTTAGAAACAAAATCTCTCAAACTGAAAACTCAAAACAATTTCTACTTATTGTTTGAAAACATAAACAAACCATTTATACTTTCAACACATTGGTCAAAGCAATTAATGAAGGAGCGTATTCAGTTGAAAAAACATTTAAAGCAGATTTAACATTCAAAACAGAATTCTGTTAGGCTTTTCAAAGAAACAATCGGTTGAAACCACGAAAGAACCGATTGTTTGGCTTGACAGTTAAGTCAACCAAAATAAAACAGTTTTCAACCTTTTCAAAACTCCTAAGAGTAAAACAACCGGTTGATTCGACAAAACAACAGGTTGTTTTTCACTTAGTTGGAAAAACACTTGATTTCAAAAAGGTTTTAAATCACA
>Ga0123342_1003179_pt1 | contig 26595 bp, 25 predicted proteins | sample Turbeawhitnodule_FD_89960 | JGI IMG/M metagenome (GOLD analysis project Ga0123342, IMG submission 89960) | Root nodule microbial communities of legume samples collected from Mexico - Turtle bean Mexico white nodule | ecosystem: Host-associated > Plants > Roots > Nodule | place: Mexico: Nepantla...
CAAGATCAGCAATCTTAGTGTTGGCCAAGGAGAGTGTGTTTCTTGAGGTGTTCAAGGTCATTCTCTTGGTTGTTGTGTAAGTGATCAAGGTGTGGTTGCTTAGTGGATATCCTCAGGGTTTCTAAGAAGACTGGATGTAGCTCTAGTTTGTAGTGAACCAGTATAAACAACTGTGTACAATCTCTTTATCTCTAACTCTTTAAATTCAGTTTATTTGTTGTTTGCTGGTATAAACAACCGATTGTTTCTACGAAACAACCAATTGTTTTTCTAGTACTACAGCTTTTGCTTGCTGTTTTGGCTAACTGAATTGCTGAATTAATTGGTTTCTGAAATAAATTCATTCTAGTTTTGAAAAGTTTGTGAAAACCCTTTTAAACAATTCAACCCCCCCCTCTAGTTTAAAGCCATTTTTTCTAACAATCTCGACGCCGTTGTCGAGAAGATCGTCCTCGGGGACCAATCTTATTACCCCCTCGATGCCGGAGGGCAGGTTGAAGCTAACGGCCCGCGAGAAGGACCGATCGCCCCCCCCCCCAGCAACGCTAAGGTTGAGACACCCGAGGCAGACACGGACACCGCCACCGCCGTTGGGATCGAGTGGTTGAAATCATCGGTGGGCGGTGACGCAGCCCTCACCGATCGGCTTGGGGGAGGTGTCGATAGTTGCCCCGCCGCCCTCACGGTATGGGCAATGTTGCTCCCATCCTGACCGCGCTTCTTAAAGCCCTTAGAGGGGCCCGCCCGGGCACTCTCCTCGATCGGGGCCTTAGGACCAGCGGCCCCCCTCTTCTCACTTAGCTTGTTCTTTAAAGCGTGTAGCATACTGACCGCTTGCGGTATTTCTCTCTTGGCGATTTCTGCAAACAAATAAAATAAAACTGGTCAGACAAAGCAGGAAAAACAAAACAGACAAGTGTTAAACCACATACCCTCGAAGGCTGTCGCGCGATCGATCACCGTGTACAGCGACATGAGCGGCCGAGTGGGGAGCTTCTTGGGGAGATTATCGAACAAAGAAAAGATTAACCGCTCATGCTCACTCGGATAGGCCGGTCTCGCCCAATCCGTTATCTTTGTAGGCTTCCTCGACCAGAACAAAGGAAACTGAGATTTAGTTCCTTAAGGACCCCGGCCGTGAAGGCATCAAAGGGAAGGGACACATGGAGGTCCGCAAAAAGGCAACTGTACATAAAAAAGTAGGGGGGCTCGGTGGATGACCGCTCCCTATACACACGGTCCTGCAGGGAACAAGGGTCGAACGCCAACAAGGACTCCTCGGTCGAAGCCTTTAAGACAAGAACCTCGTCCAAGAATTCAGCCACTGAGGTTTCCGTGTAGAAAAAGGACGACACCTCACACACCTTGGGGTCAACCCAGGCAGGCCCCACATGAGGGCGCGGCCGTTCCAAAGGGACCGACCTATCCGACGCGTTACCAGCATCGTCCCTCACCAAACCCGGTGGGGAAGCAGCACCCCCCACTACCCCAACTGGAGTAACCTGGTTAGACAAAGAGGAGGAAGAAAAAGAGGAGGACGAGGAAGACGACAAACAAGAAGGAGGTTCGGGAGGAGACTTAGAAGAAGAAGTTGGACGCGAATGAGTAGACATGACTAACCTTTAGGCGAACGAAGGAAGCAACCAAGATCAGTCGGATCAGTTCAAAGTGTCGGAGCTCAATCAAAGATAACGCGTAAAGCGCAACTGTTCCCAGCCCCTATTTATAGCCTGGAGGAACCTCGGAAACCTAAACGTCACAAAATCTCAACCATTGGATCTGCTTGATCCAACGGCCCACATCGCTTGGCGCGTAAAAACCCCCTCATAAATGCACGTTACATCAGTCGTTCAGACGCCCCTTACTGTCACTTCACTCATCATTACACAAACCGCCCGAGGCCCATTCTTCAGACTCTTCGGCTGTACCACCTTTTGAGCCTGGGAGGCAACTGTACTGGGATGGCCGACCGCTCTACCTAACTCAGCCGACTCAAAGAACCAAACCCCAACCTAAACGACAAGGTCGACCACGTGGCATACGTGGCCGACCGACATGAGACGCTCAAGTCAAAGGTTGACCTGGTTAGCAAGACTAACCCATAGTTAAGGGATGACCTAATCCAACCCTAATCGCATACCAACTCCTTAATCCGGCCCAACAACAAGGGCCCATCAATGTAATATAAATATCACGCATTCCAAGAAAAAAGGTACGTCATTATCTACAGTGTTCTGACAGCCGAACACGGCCACCCTACTAACTTGAGCGTTGGATTGCCATCTGCAGGTACCCCACCCGTCTGAGGAGCCACCCAGCGAGGAAGACTGAAGAGTGTTGGATACACGAAGACCGACCGAACAGCATCCTGAATCAATAGTTCTCCCTGTCCCAGACTAGTTCGAGAACACATTATAAGGGAAGTATTTTCTTACATGTTACTATATTATAATATATAACAAATTTAATTTATAAATGTTTATAATTTAAACTATAATGTGATTATATATTTACATTTTTCATATACAACACAGAAATTGTAATCCTGTAAATTATAATTATTTAATTTTTATTTTAATTCAAAAAAACTGGCAAACCAGTCTTCTATTATTTATAATTTAATATAATGAATTGGCTGAAAATTACAACCTCCAATCCACCAAATTGATAAGTAGTGACAAATTTTTTTATTGAAGCGATTCTTTATATTTGTTGCATAGACATGATCAAAATTTCTCTTCCTTAGATATATTTCCAATGTTCCAGCATCTCTTATAAAAAGACAAACATAATGACTAATAGTAAACTTTTTCACAGAAGTTGCAAAACAACTTGGACCAGTTCTCAACAAAGTACCAAGTTTTTCAAAACAAGGATCCATTTTCTTTGTTGTGTTAGTGGTATCAAAACCTAAACCATGTATTAAAAAATATATATTTATTTTATATATGACTAAAATTTACAATGAATGAAGATGACAGTTAGAAATCTTCATTTATTTTTGTATATAGAGGAATATATAACCTTTGTACAAGTGGAATGGAGAAAACCGTTACAAGACCAAATTAAAACAAACACTAATGATAACCTAATGATTGGTTAACCAATCAAAACTTGTGTGTCTATCCTATTATAACTTTTCTTCCTTCAAAGAAATCAAAATTTCTTTGTGGACTATCTTCTTGGCTGTGTTCTTAAGAGCAGGACCGAGATACTCAAACTGGTGAGTGATTCCATCAGCTTCTACCTCCATTCTGTAATTAGTTACGCCATCTTTGCGGGTCACAATGTCTTGTATAATATTATAACTTCTTTTCTGGCAAAGTTCATTCAACTCTCTGATGGGATGGAGCTTCAATGTTTCTGGTGTGACAAGGGGTTCCAAAAGTGGCCTTATGCTTTGCCACACAACCTCCTTATTGTATCCTGAATCAACAAGAATCGCTCCAGCCAGAGATTCTATAATGTCTCCAAGCACCTATCAAACAATAAGAAATTAGATTATGAGTTTTGTAATGGTTAACACATTGTAGATCATCGTATAAGTCACAAATACAACTCTGCTGCAAAACTAAAAGTAAGATATGCCAAAGAACTAATGATCCTAGCGAAGGCAATAAAGCAAGATAATGTTTGAAAGATACTTTACATTGGAGAATCATAAGATTTTGATCAAATTTACCAATAATGTTTAGTTCTTTAGTGTAGTAAAGTAACTAATTCACCTTCAACATTCTATGGGTTTTGAAAACAAGGAAACGGGTCACAACAAATCTAGATAGCGTTAACTCAATACTGGATAACAATCATATGAACCTATGAAGTAAATTTTAACAACTAACCTTAGGAAGTGATGTCTCTAACTCGTATCCAAAAGTTGACGATGAAGATACCTTATCAAAACTGTCTAGTGATATAGCAATATGTTTATGCAGTTCTTGTGAGGCATGGAGTACATGTTTGTGCAAACCGTGCTTAATGGCAGACCATGCATAACAATCGTTATTCACAGAAGCTGATCTCATGTCAGTTAACTGCCCTGGAGACATGCCAGGATATTTTTTGAACAAGTGCCAAGTAATCAGATAATCCAGTACTGAATCTCCAAGATACTCTAGTCTCTGCAGGGCAAGGAGTACATTATTTACAAATAGAGATAAATGAATCAAAAGTAACAAGAATATGAACTAGAAATGATTGATCATGAAGAATGTGTTCCATTACTATTTATCAGATCCCACCAAAAGATAGGCTAGTCAATATGGGGTTGGAGAAAGCTCATTCGTACATAATAAATTTGTGATAATGCAATGTCTTGTTTCCATATGATGAATAATAAGCAAAAGTAAATTACCTGATAACATCTAGGAACTTCAGGCAACATGTAAGAACCATGGGTCAGAGCTTCCACTAAAAGAGTACGGTCATGGAATGAATAATTCAATTGTGATTCTAAAAAGGTGACATGAATCAGTTTCTCCGGTTGAATGTCAAAGTGCCTCTCATAGGGTATTTTATTAAAATTCACTTTAATACCAACGCAATCCATAAACAACAATGCAGCCTTTTCACCACCAGAGCTGAGGAAGGCACCAATTAGTGCCTCAACTACATCAGCAATAAGCTTTCGCTTTAATTTTCTTTGTCCAGAAATATAAATCTTTTTCCCCTTGCTAATAAACTCTTCTATTTTAAAACTTCCAGATTTATCACCAGGAATGGGCCAGGAATGAGGATCAAATGGCTCATTTCGTATGAAACCCTGCAAATAAAAAATAATTCAGAATTCTGATGTTTCAAGATGATAATGCAATCCTTATGATAATAATGAAGGATTCTAAAACCATGAAAATTCATCTCTGAGAATGGATAAAAACTGAAACAATAATATCAGAAATAAATAAAGAGGGAGAGAATACCGGAAGGCCAGAACTGCACCCGAACTTGTAGAGTGCTGCGTTAGAAATTATCTTTTCCCTCTTCAAACTAAGGAGACCTTCATGGTCATTTTGATAGGTTTTAAAAAGCTGTTGACTGACAGCATATTTTAAAAAGGAATCTCCTAGAGTCTCTAGAGACTCGTAATGGAAGGGCTCGTTGCATCTCTTAGAAGTTATTGCCTCTAACACCTACAATGCCAATTGCAGATACCTTTTAGTGTAAGTATGAACCTACACTTTGAAAGAACACTAATACAAATCAACCAAAAGATGCTAACGTAGACCATTTCCCTCTGACAAGTTTCTTCCCAGTCTTCATCGAGTATTGACTGACACAACTGCTTATGTATATATAAAGTATACAAGAAAACTTGCAGTAAGATAATTTGTTTTCACAACTTTTTTGGCTATTAAAGACAATTAACCGACATATAAAACTGCCTTTCCCGAAAAAAAAAACACATGGAAACATAAATTTTTCTTGAGCAATTGTACATACCTTCATTATTTGAGTTTCATTTTGCGCGCAATGATCCAAATGCATCTTTTTTAAGTTGAAAGCAACAAGCAATGATTCAATCCGATGCATGATTGACGGAATAAATGAGAAGGAATAAATGATACTATCTTTTATTGGAGACATGATTATAGAACACAGTTCAGGAGGTAATTCAACAAAGGCCTTGCTTGCTTCTGAAATGAAAAACATGAAGTAAGGATTTAGATTGGATCGCATATTGTTAGTTCTCAAAGACTAACACTGAAATTTCCACAACTTTTTTGCACATGAATAAATACTTAGGCCTCGAGACATTGGTAGCTAGGTTCTTGTTAATAGCAGTTACCGCCGAAGCGAATGCAAATTTTATTCATGTAAAGATTATAACATTGGATTTCAGAAACAAGCAAAGCAACCCAATACAGAGATAACAACTAAGAAGCCTAAAGTTTTGTGCCACACCCAAACAAGTAGAGATTATTTTCATAGTTTTAATTCGAAAAGAAAATGTTCAGAAGAAATTACCATACAGACAAGCCTGATTTACATTCAATTAAAATGGCAGGTATACATTCACAAAAGTCCACCACAATACAATTGATATTGATTACAAAGGCAACCCTAATTTTAATAGTCATGGGCATAGTTAACCTCCTTGTATACACCTGACACAAAACTGTTAAATTTATTTAAAGAGAGAGAGAGATCTTCCATGCATTATGGACATCAAAGATTGAATATCCTTGGTTCAATCGCACTAAAGAGAGATCAAGGAACAAAATAAAATTAACAAACTGAAAAATCAAGGTCAAACCTCCTTCTTTCCTTTCTTTGCGTCCATCACAATAATTTTTAGCTTGAAAATTGTGTCTTGCTTTAAGTAGCTGCTGATGTTCAAATTGCAATGATATACCATGACTGAAAATTGTAAACAAAAAAAATAATGTACTTTAGTAGATAAAATAACCTGAGAATAAACATAAATAAAAAAACTACTTACTGTTGTTCATAATAATTTTTGTACGTAGAAACTTCACCAGTCCTTAGTTCCATAGGCGAGTTTCCATCTAATTCCATTACACCAGTAGTGATATAGAAATAATTCTTACCACTAACATGGGAAGTGCAAACCAATGCATCCTGTAGTTTACAAGTGCACACTAGACCACTTTTTGTCCATATGTGGGGTTGATGATACTTGCACGTAAAATTAGATGCATTTACAGAATTGATAGCTAACCAATTAACACTTGATTTCTCCCCTTTCCCAATAGCTGGAAGCAAAAGATAGTCGATGTCAACTTCATGCAAACAGCTTTTGTCTAAACCGATTGGAAACTTGTTTATATCACGACGTATGAGAATTCTAAGCAACGTGGCCTGGAAATTTTTACACAAAAGAACCTGGAAAACAAAAACAAATTAACAATAAATACACAAACATTTTGTTAACCGACTTGCAAATAAGTTGGATACAATTAAAGGATAACTTGATAGCATACCTGATCCTGCGAAAGATTAATGGTTCCCTTGTAACTTAACTTTACAGACACATCACCTCTGTCAAATCCCATATCGAATTGCGAGCATACAACTTCTGTATCAAGCTCAACTCTCATAGCAAGAAAAATATCTTCCACAAAGATATCATAGCTAAAATTTTGACTGAGTTCCATCAAATAACAATGGTATGTTGTGTGACTATTATTTGACACACAATTTACCAATCCAAATGGGACATAAGTTGGTTGGTTATCATCATAAGGTTCATTCCCTGAAAGAATTTGATTGATGTGGAAATCATTCAAAGATTTAGGTGGAAGTCGATAGAATTATATGGACGAACAGAGTTTATGGAAACAATATTTAGAAAGAAAAACACTAATAGTAAGAGAAATTAATAAAAGGCATGTAAGTTACCAAATTCCTGAACCTCTGCTGCTTCAATGATAATATCAGGAACAAGATTATCAGTCAGAGCTCCTATCTTATGAAGTTGTTTGCAAGCTTCAAGGCATGCGATATTCTTCAAGAGTTTTTTGTCACCAACTACATGAATAGGCTGTAGAGGACAGCTCTTGGGAAGATACAATGTTCCAGTCACTTTGTCCCACCTTGGAGTCGGTTTAAAATATCTAAGAGAGTAATCTAGATGGTATAAATGATAAAGAACAAGATAAAAAAGAAAAGCAAAACAACCAGAATGATGCAAAAAGAAAGTATATCTTAGGTTCATTAAAATGAAGGAAGAAAAGCCACATAATAGGGGAAGCAGTGAACTAACTAACCCATCTGCAGGGAGGCGTGAGCAGTACAAGTATATCAAACTGATGCTAGAACTAAGATTTGCAATGGCTCCAGTGCTTGCAACATGATAAGCTTCCTTATCAAAGTCATCACCTTCAAAAGGATCACATGGAAGGGAAGAATGTCGCAAGGACTCCTTTCTCATGATAGCCGCACTAGCAAGGTATTTCTCAACTCGAGAACATGTAACTGAATCCCCACTGTAATTTAGAGTAAAATAAAGGATGGTTAGGGAAAATTTACGTTAAAGTTAACTAGTAAAGCATAAGTTGTCAATATATTTTTGTCTCTTGCAGCTTTGTACTTAACTAAGCACCAGAGTAATAAAGGTACTTAGGGAGTAATGTAAAATCAAATACCTCTTAACCATTAATATATAATCTGAATTTTTCATTCTAGCACGTCCTCGGGACTGTATGAAACTGCACACTGTGGGAGATGGATCAAATCTAATAACTAAATTGCAACTTTGAACATCTAAACCCTCTTCAAGAATTGATGTTGCAACAATGATGTTGACCTGCATTTTAATTTTTTTCTGTTGATAAGACCTTTCATTTGATTATTACAATACAGTGGACTGTTTAAAAAAAGCAACATACCAATCCCATTCGAAATTCTTCCACAATTTCATTTTGTTTTCTCCTTGACTGATTTTTCAATCCAAAATTGTGTCCTGCAATGAATTTAATCTTCCAGCTATTGTACTTTGGAAGCAAGGTATTGAATAAATCTTGAAGTACAATGGCGGTAATGATTCTTTCAACAAAAATTATGCATCTCATGTCAGTCAAACCCCTACAATTATAGCAAAAGTAGCAGATCCATCAAATAGATTTTATATAATCATCATAATAACATAAAGAATGATCACTACGTACAATCAAACAACAATCGCCTTATCCCACTAGGACTACATGCAATCAGTCGATAAAAACAGTATGTTGACCAACTAGTCAGAATAAATTTTCAACACTCATCCCAATCTGAAGCTGACAACGACAGGCTTATATTCTAGAAAATGGAGCCAGTATATTTTAGGTTAAGAATCAAAGTGATCACAAACTTACCTGATCACACAACGTTTTAAAACCATTATTTCAAAATCAGTAGTGTGTGATAAAATTTCTTGATTCAGTACCTCTTATATATACTTTTGGTTTTGTAAGTGTACTTTTTTTAAAATTTAAATTTAAAATATGGATTCAAGTAGCATTAAATGCTAAAATAAATATTGTAAAACATTCATCATCAGTAAACATAATTCTTAGTAGCAAGAAATGATAAAAAGAAAAACTTACTTACAGATGCATAAACCATATGTACAGATTGAAATCATTTGTAGAATACATTATATTTTCTTAGGCACTTTTTCATCTCATAAGAAACTTAAACAATCTAATAAGGAGAAGTAGAGTCTGGAGGCACATCCACAATAATAACATGATTTCAAAACCACAATGGAAACATTAAAAAAGAAACCTATCCATGATTGTAACCTGTACTCAAGTAGAGAGTCTATAAGACAGCAAACTTTGGAGGTCAACAGCCCCATCTCCAAATCCAATTTAGTATTATCACCGATAGACCACTTAGCATCTGAGTAAGAAAAAAACATTGTGTGAAAATTAATTAATGCTAGAAATGCAAGCAAAAGATTTATATTTAAGATTTCCCCATTTCTCTCGGTGGCTGAGAATCATTACCACATTGCAAGTAACTTTTCAGTGTGTCTACACACGCCAAAATAAAGTTTTTAACAACTCTATCCCCAGATTGTCCCCATGAAAACGAGTCAAATTCACTAGAGGATAAAGACTCAGCAGCCTGTCACAAAAAAAAAACAATTAGCATTTATGAAAAACCTTAAAGAGACATGGGAGACAGAAAGTTTCTGCAGGAGAAAGGCATGAACCTTCAAAGCCAACCAAACACCAAGCTCATCCAGACTAAATATCAAAGCATAAAACATCTTTGTTATTCTTTTTTGTGTAGACTCAGCAGCTGATTTAGTGAAATCTAAACTTCTTAGAGTGAGTTCATGCTGAGAAACAATAAAATCCATTGTTAATAACCTCTCTGACAAAAAAAGATAAATAACTTATAAAGTAGCACTAAATATAAATGAAACTGTGACAGTAACTAAATACAGGATGATGATGATATGATTGGTAATTGAGAATTGATTCGATTCAAATACAACTTCTCACGCAGTAAAACAAAAGACTTTGGGTAAGAGTCATACTGATATTTCCATGCTCAACAAATATGGGATTTTTATTTTTCTTAAATGTTTCAAAGTATATTTCAAAAACTGATATATCTTTAAATGTACATACCTGCTCCTTTAACATCTTGAGCTTAGATGCTATTTCTTCAAATAATACAAATTGAATTTCATCGTCATTGTAAAACTTCAATTTTGGTGTTGATGTTGGTATGAACTCAGTTATGACAGCTTCACTTACACTCGTATATACCTTCATTTAAAAATATTTGTCAAGAAAATAATACCTAGGACAAGACCCATACAACACAATATCATGGGCAGAAAGAACAAAGCAAGAAAAAACATACAAAAGAGGGAGAGAAAAAACTACCTTTGAATGCAGTAAAGTCATTAGTTTCTGAATATTCTCTGACAAGGATGATTCAGAATTTCCAACTGGATTAAAAAAAAAAGTGAATTAACATTAGAGAAAGAAAAGCAGATATTCAAGGAGCCATAAACTTTTCTAGGCCTGTATACCTTTCGATTTAATTGGAGATGCAGTCATACCAAAAATTCGAGGGAGGGCAGAACTACCAGATTGTAATTGGGGACGATAAAACTCCTGCACGAAATCAATCTTAAAAAGGTAACAAACTAATTCCAAAGCACAAACTAAAACCACAAGATGCAGAGATGCATACAAGATGGTGGTAATTGACTAATTGTCTTCAAACAGAATTAATTACAAATCTTAAAGGACCATATATAATTGAAAAGGAATGATACTATTGAACAAAAGTCACCAATTCTAATTATAATCTCGTTGGTTGTTCAGTACAATGGTCAATGGAACAATAAAATTTCAGAAGACATGCATGAGTTCACACCACCTTAATACATCCATGGATTATTTTTATTTTTTATTTTGAAAGCAGGTCCTTTTACATATTTTCTTTGAACAATGAAGTAGTTTGGGTCCAAATCAATTACTCACAGTATAAAATATACTGCAATTTATATGCATGGATAGAAGAAGGAAAATATTTTAATGTCACCAAACAACCACAGCTCACATCACACCTCTCCCAATCTTTACACTAGCCTAATCTTTACACTAGCATATAATGGTTGAACGTATCTATAATATATACCATTGGTGCGAGCAAAAACACGGAAGTTTTTGACACGTGTCTCAACCACAAATTTTCAGAAAAAAAAATGTAGAATATAAATTTACCACAAATAGAAAATAGAACACTGTTGGATATTTAACAAAGAGATGTGGCTCTCTAAAACCATGCCACTTGGATATCCAATGGCTGTGTTAATTGCCTTCCTCTTCCCTCAGTCTCATCCAATATACTGTGTTTAGCAAGCAGAAGAGAACTGTTCTTTTGGCACCTAAGTTCGGTTTCGAAGATGGGTCTCACTCAAATTTTGATGTCACCCTTGTGCTGGCAACCATGTTAATATCTCAGCTTCACGAAGGGGCTGTCTCAGAACCTCCTGCTGGGGCCACCAGACCACACCCTAATACTGAACAGCAAGAGAACTGCAGAGCAAATGCGTCATCAGAGCTTCCATCTGATCACACCCGCATTTGGTCGAACCTCTCAGGTAGTTTCAATATTTGGATTGGATAATTTTTTATTGATCAAAATTCTCATTAGCTTTTTCATTTTACAGCAAGTGCATTTAAAAGCATTAGTTCTCCAGAAGAGCGGCAGACACAAGGAGAAACAGTTTTGAATGATAATGGTGGAAGAGAAATTCAAAGAATTAGCACAATGCACATTTCAAGAGTAACAACATGTCAACCAAAATTATTTATTATTATTTTTTAAATTGTTATTTTTATCAAATTAAATTTATATAATAAATATATTATATTTTTAAAATAAATTCTTTCTATTCCAACATAGTAGCAGTAATACAACATATTAATGAAGAAGTCACTACTCAAATATACTATTATATAAAAAAATAGTAAGAAATTCAAAGACACAGCCCAGTTGAGAGAAAAGCTAATACTTACAGTCATGATGCAGGCATAAGGGTGTTTACCCCTAGCATGATGGCATTCATCCAGTATTAAAACCTTAATCATATTCAGTTTGAGGAAGCTGTGCCTCAAACAATTGAGCAATATTACAGGAGTCATGACAAGCACCTGCACATTCAAAAGCATTACTGATAGTATTTTCGACTTATACATGCAGAAAATAAATAAATCAGAAGCATCATATTAAAAGTAACAAATGACAAATAGGCATATTCAAGCAATTGAAATAGAAGGCAAATACAACGTTTCAGTATACTATAAGATTTAACCGAGTACAAAGGTCAAAAATAAGACGATCGAGATTGTCAAATTTAGACAACATGCAAGCATGGATTCCAAAAGGAACTACAAAAAGAGTTTGTGGCAGATGGCAGTCAATGAAGAAAATGGAGTATCTCAGTGATCTCCTCAGAAGTGATCTGGGGTGTATACTAGGTTCAGAAGCTAAAAATCACATAATATTTTTGGAAATTTTACTTCAAATATAATGTATAGTAATATAGTAATATAAAGTATCGATGTAAATTTTTAAGTGAGAAAAAAATTTAGACAAAAAGTTCTAGTAAAAAATATATTAATTATGAGTTTATGAAATCTTTAATTCAGAAAAATTAAAACAAAGCAATTAAGTACACAAATAGACATGCATTGAATGAGTGAGTGACAACTACTGAAACAACAAAATAGGATAAGTTTAAAAGTGTTCCTTCAAATCCTTTCCATTTAACAATTTAAGCTAGTATGAACTTTCAAATTTTTTCACTGGAAATGGTGAAAGAAAAGTATAAAACAAATAAATAGCAAATCCTTGGGTTGTGTGATTTATATCAATGATACAATATAAGACAAATTCATCCATGTATCTTAAGTTTCAAAGTCATTTAAAATCCATAATGGGTAGGTAGTTTAATTGTGTCAAATCATAAGATTCAAATCATGAATCATAAGATTATAATCTAATAACTACGGAAATAAATGTTCAGCCACCTTTTCAAATGGTGAAAATAAGAATATATCACACATGACAAACAGATGGGTTAAGATTAAGCAAAGCAGATCCCGTAGAAATAACAAAACAATCATTCAGTTCTGATAGAATGCAAAAACCTTCACCTCGTGTTTCTCCATTTCTTGTTTCCATGTCCCTGCATCCCAAAAGTCAACTCCCATATCTCCCCAATACATTCCCACTTTCAAATCGGTATGCATTTTTACAGCTTCAGCTTGCTAAATTACAATTGAACAGAAGCAACAAGTTAAAAGATACCGAAGAAAAAAAAAACAGTGAAAGTACTGATCCATTACATAGCTTCTCAATCAACCAGCACAATACAATCTAATAATGAATCTCAACATTACAAAAGGCATAGCAATAGAGAGTGGCATACTTGAGAGACCAACACAACTTGGGGAACCACAAACACTGCAATAAAAGGAGAAGGCTTTCGGAGGTGGTGCGCATAGCTGCGAAGTAGCATGATAGCTATCAAAGTTTTGCCGGAACCAGTCTCCAAGTACACAATTGTATTCTCATGGATAGCTTTGTCCAATGCTTCAAGTTGATAGCTACAGAAAATAAAACAAAACAAAAAATTAAGAATCAGTGAGAAAGGGATTGTACTCTGGTAATAACATATTCAACAATGCATGCACTCATAAACACTAGAAGTTTTTACCATAACATGTGCACATTAAACTCACCTTCTGGCAAATGGAAGAACATCACGTGTAATCTTCTGCTGCTTGGTACGAGTGTGTGAACAATTTGAGAGTGCACCTTCCATAGCTTCTTTGCCTCTTTGATCAACCTACATTCAAAATCCAACGAAAGAAAAACACCCCATTACAAAAACGATCCATCTCCTTGTCTTCATGGAAGACGAAAACAGCAAAACAAACTCAAACCCATAACTCGCAGACACAAATAGAATAAAGGGTAATGCAAAAGGATCTAGCTTTACCATCTTATAAATGAGAATGAGTAATGTGGTGTGTGCTTGTATATAACAGATTCCAAAAACAAATAGTATAGTAAGCACATGAAGCAAGTCATGGGGTCACATTTTGTTACAAAAAATAATGGTGAAAAGATGCAGTCACTGTACTAATTAACACGAGAGAGAAAAGTAGCTGGGAATGGATACCAATTCTAATTCTTCACTTTTTCGTTTATCTCCTGCATGCACTGAGAGATGCACTGAGAGAGGGAGCGAGGAATCCATGACTGAATATGAAACGACAAAGCGGTACAAAACTCGGTTCAGAGGAAGAAAGAAGAAGAGTGTGACTAGGAAGAGACAAGACTTTGAAATTTATAGACAAGAAATTTCAGGAAAATATTATTGGAATACTACTTACCTAAATGCACATTTTTACAAAAAAAAATTATAAAATTCTTTCATTTTTCAGTTTATTTTAAGAAAATAATTATTTCTCTTTTTAGTTGTTTTCATTTTTCAATACATATAAGTTAGTTTTCAATTTAGTGTCTTTATTTATTTTACTTCTATTTTTAAAATTGTAATTTAGATACCTAAAATTACAAAATTTTAATTTATAACCTTCAAAATAGAAATTTTTTATATTTTTATAAAATTAATAATAATTAATTTTTTTATCCAAACATTCAATGAATAACTCATGTTAATTTAATGAATATAGAAAAATATTTAATGTTTTATTAATTATTAATTTAATTCTCTTTCAAAAGTAATTATTATTTCATTATATTTTTTCTTTGCTGTTAGATGGATTTAAAGTCTTTCTTTTTATAACTTGATCATATTTATAATTTATATGGGATCTTAAATACTTTTTTTAACATAATAGAGGAGATTATACTATAAATCTAGCCAAATTTATTCCAATAAATTTATTACAAAGTAAATTAAGCAAAACTTATTCAATAAGTTTTAATATTGTATTAGAAAGTAAATATTAAATTTAGCGTAATCTCACAAAATTGATTAAAAAAATTAATTATTAAGTTTCAAAACAAAAAATTACACATATGAGTATTAAGCATATATACTATGAATGAAGTGATCCTATATAAATTTAACAAAATTTTAAATTTTAAATATAAGGCACTCTCATGTATTGATATTTAAAATTAAAAATCTTAATTTATAACTTTCAAAATAAAAAATAACTTATATTTTTATAAAATGTAATAATCATTAATTTTTTTATCCTGACATTTAATAAATAAATCATATTCATTAAATGAATATTGAACTATTTAAAGTTGTTATTATTAATTATTAATTTAGTTCTTCTTCAAAATTAATTATTATTTTGTCATATCTTTTGATTTTTGGAGGCAAACGTTGGAATTTTATTAAAAAATAATAATTTTTGAGCTTCTTAAACTTATTTTTTTAATAAATAATTTTTAAAAATTTGTATGTAAACACTACAAGAAAAAACTACTTTAGCTTCCAACAAAAAGTGAAGACTATAAAAAAGAAGTTACTAACAAGGGTGAAGTCTACTCAAATTGGATACAAAAATAAATATCAAACATTGTGTTCATAATGGAGACATTTAACTCACTAAAAATTATTAAAATAATAATAATAAGTTAGCGTATAGAATAGGGACACAAAGTAGATATAATGAAAAAAAAGTGACAAAATAATTTGAGTCTAAAATGTGAACACAAAGTGGATGCAAGTTAAAAATTATTAAAATAATAATAATAAGTTAGCATCTAGAATGTTGACACAAAGTAGATGCAATCAAAAAATAAGTTGCAGAATGATACTGCGTCGAGAATGTGGACACAAAGTAGATATCGGGACATTTGTTATCTCACGTAGTGTCTCCAATGACGACATTAAGTTTAATTATTGTTGGAGATCCCACATCGACTAGATATCAGGACATTTCATAGTATATAAGTGGGTGTAAACCTCACCTTATAAGCTAGTTTTATGAGGTTGAGTTAGGATTAAAGTTCACTTCTTAATATGATATCAGAGTCATTTTGAGCCTATCCTAGCGATTCTTTGTTGGGCTTATCAAATCACATGCTATTGGTTCGTTATCTGACCAGCCATAATATATAGTCTCACACACGAGTTGGTAGTCTCGGGGTGAGGGAGGGTGTTGTTGGAGATCTCACATCAACTAAAGATTAGGATCATTTCATAGTATATAAGTACGTGAAAAGACTTAAAGTTCACTTCTTAATAATTATTTAATTTTATAGTCATTTTAGTGTCCCCTAAACCTACGTTATAGTTAAATAATACTTTTTTTCTTTATGTATGCTTACCCAACACTACCTTGTAAATTTGTGTCCCATTAAAGGTCGTATCTAATGCATAGCCACCAAAATATTAGCTTTCATTTCTATTGGGACGCTAAGCCCACACTAGTCCCATGTAGAGTCTCTTTTTGTACTCTTTACGTCGCTCTTTTAGAGACTCTACCATCATTATTTCTTGTAGTGAAAATCTATATGTAATGAATATTATTTTTTATACGGATAGGTTTTGCAAAATTTATTTACCTTTACATACGAAAAAATCGGTATGTATAAGCAATAAGCAATTTACATACTATTTTTTTATCAGTTTGTAATATCTGTATGTAAATCCATAATTACATACTAATCTAAATCCGTATATAATAATTTGTGTGTATTAAACAAATTTCTAGTATTGATGAATGTTAAATATAATTTATTCTTAGAAAATCAAAATCAACCTAAAAATATTAGTAAAATAATTCATGAACATAAGATTAGATAATTTTAATATTTCTTTCAAAATAAAAAATAGTTTATATTTTTATCAAAATAAAAAATAATTTATATTTTTATAAAGTTTGATAATCTTTAATTTTTTTAATCCTAACATTGAATGAATAAACCATATTCATTAAATGAAGGTAGAACAAAATTTAAAGTTGTATTAATTTAATTCTCTTTCAAAATTAATTATTATGTTCTTAATTTAATCATGTTAGTCGAGGTTAGATTTCAAACATATTTTTTCACGTTAAGAACTCGATACTTTGAACATGGAAATAAAGGAGGATTCCATCGATGCAATAATTTTTCCTCTAATAAAGTATGATACTATCTTAAAAATTAAACTTTTAAGTTTAAATCTAAATCTACCTCACAAAATTGATTTATAAAAGTGAAATTACACATTGTAAGAAAATCATTAAGTAAAAACCAATATTAGAGACAAAAAATAACTAGTTACTATAAATTAGATACTATTTCATAGACTAAAAAAAGTATTGGTATCAAAAGTAGTTTATATAATTAATAAAATTTCTAAATTAATTTCTAAATTTGTCTAATTAGCTACTAATGTTTTAGTTACTAACTTTAAAATCTAAATTTATTGGTAGTTAAATAGATATCAATTTAGAAATTAGTTTATAAATTATTTTATATATCAATGACTTTTTTAGTTATTAAATAGTATCTAGTTGTTCTTATATTCCTGAGCTAGTTTCCTCTAAGGAAAATATGATGTTGATTAAATGTCCTCACTTTTGGAAATCAAGACTGATGTTTTTAATCTTAATGGTAATAATGCTCCTGGTCCATTTGTTCTTACTGGGACATTATTAGGACAAATGTTTGCAATGTTGCTCAATAGTTTTTTAAACAAAACTGGATTCTCACTAGAATGAACAGTAATGTTGTGGTATCTCTTATTCTTAAGATTTCGAGTGTTGGCTCCATTAAAGATTACAGGCCAATTGTTGTTGCTAATTTTAAATTTAAGATTATTTTCAAGATACTGACGGATAGGCTTGCACTTGTGGTTGCTATAATCATTTCTCCTAATCAATATGGGTTGTGCAGGGTAGACAAATTCAGGATTGCATTGGTATTGCTTCTGAAGCTATTAACATGCTTTCTAAAAATGTTAGAGAAGGTAATGTGGCTTACAAAGTTGATATTCATAAAGCCTTTGACTCTTTGAGTTGGAAGTTCTTATTATTAGTTTTGACATGCTTTGGTTTTCACCCCTCGTTTGTTGGTTGGATTAGTACGATTCTTCGTTCAACTATGCTTTCTATCAGAATAAATGCCAGTTTGGTGGATTTTTTCCCTTGCAGTAGAGGTGTCAGACAATTTTTTTGTCTTGCACAGGAAGTTCTTAGTAAAGGTATCTCTAAGCTTGTGAATGATAATAAAATTTTACATATGGTTTATCCACAAGGTTATCTCACTCCCCTCTCATATTTTATATGTTGATGACATATTTGTTTTCTGTAGGGGGGATTTAAGTCTCTTAGAAATTTGAGTATTTTTCTTAAAACATATGGTGATTTTTCTGGTCAATATGTTAATAACTCTAAAAGTAGTTTTTTCACCATGGATAATTATGCAAGATTTGTCACCAAAATTCAACGTATTCTTTCTTTTAGTCATGGTTGTTTGCCTTTCAATTATTTAGGAGTGTCAATCTTTGTTGATGCTCCAAAGTGTCGATTTCTTCAACCTTTGGCTGATAAAGTCAATTTGAAGCTAGCATCTTGGAAACGTAAATCTCTTAGCATGATGGGTCAGATTCAATTGCTCAATATTGTGATTACTGGATTTCTAGCTTATAACTTTAATGTGTATAAATGGCCTATTTCACTTCTTAACCAAGTTGAACAGTGATGTCGAATTTTTATTTGGATTGGTGATATTTTGGAAAAAAGGCATAGTCATCGTAAATTGGTATACAATTTGTTCTCCTCATGAGAGTGGAGGTTTGAAGATTATTAATCTTCGTCATGAAAAAGATGCATATCTTTTTAAGCTTGCTTGGAACTTTGCTTATAACAATAGACCTTGGTCTTTTCTCCTGAATTTAGGGTTCTTAAATCAAAATATGAGTTTATAATGGTTTATAAATCCTCATCTCTTTAGCCTGAAATTAAGCAGTTTTATTCTACTATACTTGATTATACTTCTTGAACTGTTGATACACGTACTTTTATTAATTTCTGGAATGATAAATGGTTTTCTACTACTTTTTTAGCAAATATTGCAGGGTTATTTGATGGTGTTAGCATTTTGGATACAGTCTCTCAGTTTTGGACAGGTTGTGATTGGAATATTCCCTTGTTTTTACAGCAGATGTCTCATTTTTTTAATCATATCATGGTTATGGAGGAACAAGATATTCCTAATTGGATTCTAGATAAGTATGGTCGTTTCACTCTTAAATCGACCAAGACTGCTTTCTTGGAACCAGGAGTTCCTTATGGTTGGGGTAAATGCATTTGGTCTTCATCTATTCCGCCTTCCAAAACTCTAGTACTCTGGAAATTTTTTCATGGGCGGCTTCCTATAGATCAACATATTCAGAATAAAGGTTTGCATATATGTTTTATGTGTACGCTTTGTGAAAAGCATGATGAATCTATTCTACATTTATTTTTTTAATCTTCTAATGCTTTTTCATATTTGGAGTTGGGTTCGAAAGATTTTTCTTACTTCTCATTTCTCTAATAAGGACGATCTTCTTTCTTTTATTAAGATTGATGGTAACCCTTTTGGTTAAATTGAGTAAGCTTGTTGTGATAACTTTTTCTATTTGGATGATATGGTGTATGGATAATTATGCTAGATTTCAAGATAAGATTGAGGATTCTAGGGCTATTTCGATAATTTAAGATTTAACTTGTCTAGTGAAAAATTCGTTTAAAGCTTCAATGAAGAATGATATGTTGAATTTCAACGTGATTAAGTTTTTTGGTATTAGTACTCGTAGTGGTAAAGTTTTTCGTCCTCTTCTTGTTAGATGGGAGTTTCCTTCTCCAGGCTTGGTTAAAATTAACACTGATGGGGTTGCTGGGGATATTCTGGTCTTGCTACTTGTGGAGGTATTTTTCGTGGGAGTATGGGGGAGTTTATTGATGCTTTCAATGTGTTTCTTGAAGTTCAGACTACTATGGATGGTGAATTTTATGGAGTTATACATGTTACGGAGGAAGCTAAAAAAGATGGGGCTTACTAATGTCTAGCTTAAATGTGATTTTGCCCTGGTTTTGTGTTGTGTTTACTGCTAGGACTAATGTTCTGTGGATGCTTCATAATCGATGAAATACTTGTCTTAATTACTATAGGAAAAACAGGTTTAGGATTACTCATATATTTTTGTGAAGGAAATGCATGTGGTGATAAGTTGACTACTTTAGGATTTATTCATAGAGAATCATTTCATTGGTATAATAGGCTTTCATATAGTATTTTCTTAGAATTCTTTATGAATAAGTATAGTCTACTTATGTATCCTTTTGGTTAACATATGCGTTTTGGTCTAGTCCTCCCATATTTTTGTATTTTCTTTATTTCTTATTTTTTTAATAATACTTTTTTCATGTGATGACAGATGATTGTTGTTGTTTGAGGTGTCAACCTAGGTGAGACGTCAAATTGCATAGTGATGCATAATATGAAAGTTTTTATATAAAAGAAATAGTATCTAGTTTAATTAATATAAAAATTAATTATTATTTATCTCTTAAAATTAATTTTTATTTAATAATTTTATTATAGTGATAATTTAGTTTCATAAAAGTAATATACTTGAGGGTTGTATTTTTAATTAATGAACATTAAATTTAAAACATTATAAATAGATTGGAAGAGTGGATTTGGAAACTATGTCCATATAATTTTCAAAAGTATTGACTAACACAAGTGTATTTGTTTATTAGTTTGACTAACACAAGTGTATTTTAAAGTAAGTTATTTTATGAGTTTTTTAACTGTAATCTATTTAATTATTTTTATTATTATCTTTTATAGTTTAATACTTTTTTATTATTTTAAATTTATTTTACTATTCTTTTTATTAGTATAGGTTAATATAAAAATGTAATTAAAAAGATATTAAATAATTATTGTACTATTTTTAGTATTTATTGAATTATTTTATTATTTTGTTACGTGGTTAAAAATACTTAATACAAATTGAAGTAACTAATGTCTGATTAAACGATGTTATATAAAAACAAAACTTTTTTTTATGAAAAAGAGACAATATAATAGTTCAAATTGATATTTTAAAAAAAATTAAAAAAATATAAATAAATTTTTTGATAAATAGTCATTAGATAATATTATTATAATAAAGTGACTAGTTTAAATAAAAAAAATATATAAAACTTTTAGAAAATAAATAGAAACATTAAAAATTAAAAAATTAAAAAATAATATCATTTTATTTAGAACATATTAATTTTATTTCTATAATGAAATAAAAGTTATATAGTTATCTTTTTATATCATTTTATATTTACCAAACATTTTAATTTAATAAGTTAACTTTTTAACTAAAAATATTTAGCAAAAATATTGTTTATTGCATATCAATTAGTTTATAAGCTGAATTTACCAAATACATCCGTAAATAATTGTGCATTATTACGATAAGCAAAGGGATAGTGACAGCAATTTAGAGGAAACTGAGAAAAGGAACGTATGAGCTTCTTACCCAACTAAAATGAATAAATAAGAACAACGAATTTCTGACCCTTTCTTACTGCAGCACATTTGAATTTTTTTTTCTCATCTATTTCAAAAAATATCTCAATATAATATTCTGGATTATGTAATATGAAAGTTTTTTTCAAATTCATAATTAGTTTTTAGATTCTTCCGAATTATCTGACAATTTTATTAGATAAATTTTATTAAATGTATGATTAGTTTCTGGATTACATAATCCGAAAACTACTCTATGAAGTAGCACAAGAAGAATAAAAAGATATTTTTACGTTTTATATGGGTGACAGAGGAAGATATGGAGGTGCAGGAGGAAACAATCCGAATTCCTACTAAAACAAAATCTAAGGCCCAATGGATGAAAGAGAGAAGGCAAATGCTTCCTACACCCAATCATTTTTAACCTGCACCCAACATATTTTTTTAATTTCCAAAAATGCCCTTAATTTCGGAAATAAAAATCCGGAATTAAAAATAATATATTTCGGAAAAATAAATCCAGAAGTGATTATTGAGTTTCGGAAATAAAAATCCAGAAACAAACGGAAAAAAAATCTGGAATTGAAAAATAATACAAGAAAAAAAAATTTGGAAAAGAAATTATTGTGTTTCGGAAATGAAAATCTGGAAACAAAAATGAAAAACTCATTCTGGATAAAAAAAATCCGTAATATAAAATTTCGTTCCGGAAAAAAAAATCCAGAACACATATTTCAGAAATTTTTTTTAAGGATAGTTTCATCTTTTCCGCTGGAATTGGGTGGTGCAGGAAGTAATTTCCAAGAGAGAATTATAATAAAAAGTATGGGCCCAATGGATCAAACAGGGAATTATAATACAGTTTAGTTAAGTGAACCGAATCATCAAAAGCTGTGAAAGATGCCGTTAAGGAATTTTACACAAACTGAATGTCTGCAGTAAGGGATGTAGGTTAGACAATATTGAATTCAAGAGGTTATTCGACACTCATAAAAATATGTTGATTTGTCCTTGTGAGAATAAATAAATTAAGGAAGAAATTTGGAATTAACTCCTAATAACACTTCTATTAACCAAAATATAACATAAGATATTCCTTTTATACTTGTTACAAGAACCATCTAATTGTGTTTTTAGTTTTCTTTACTATAAATAAAATTAAATTTTGAGTTATTTAATTTGTTCGTAAATTATTCCAACACACCGAGTAATGAAGAATTTATAGTTCATTTTCCTCCTAAATTTCATTAGAAGAAAATGCATTTAATTTATACATGAAGTCTGCAATTGATAGAGTTTTTTGGGTTTAAGCTTTTAAGTGCTTTTCATTGTCTTTTAAATAAAGACCACTTTTTTTTTTCTTTTATCATGAGATTTAGTTGGAGCTTATCAATTTCCTTGAGAAGATGCGTACATTTGCAGAATTCATGAAATAAAATTAAAATGAAATGAAGAAGAAAGCTGTCATCCATTAAGACTGTGAAATTGAAGGGTTTCATTATTACGACTGTCATCTTGGGGCACTAAAAGTAAATCTTATTGGAACACAATTCTTTTACTGTGCACCGTTATCAGATCAGTTGACCTAGGAATAACAATAACTATTAATATCTCTCCACCTGCTACCTACCTAGTTATCACACTTCCATCACGTATATCAAGGACTATTAAATAAAAGTTTCTTAAGAAGTTATGAATATAGTAAATTTTAAAATAGATATTATTAATTATATATTTATTATTGTTTAAAAGTTTTAACTAACTTCTTCATCATAAAGTTTTGCTTGCACATTGCAAAAGACAAAAGTGTCCATATACACCATGGTTCGACTTTATATCATTAGTTGGATAACACAGAAGAAAGAAGTAAAATTTATTTAAAGTGATGACTTTGTTAATCAGCAACTGAATTATATGCTTATAATGCTATATATTAATGAGATAGACTCACAATCGTTCAGTAATTATTGGATTCTAAAGCATTGCCTCTTATTTATAAGAGGATATTTTTTTTATCAATACAGAAGAATATACGAAAACTTACTTCAATGTGCATATATATCTTCATAAATTATGTGCAACCATTAAAATATATTTTATAAAGTTAAATAATATAATCATTAATACAAGGAGGGTAAATAATATGTTGTATTTTAAGATATTGCTTTTGAGTTATTTTGTGGTTAGAAGGTAATTTTCATAAAACTAAAATTGAGGACATAAGAATAAATATACATGATTTGGAGTCTAAGCTATTGAATTGTTGTGTTATGTGTTGAAGATGGATGGAACTTCTTTTTCACTAGTCTTAGTGTGTATGTTTGATGTAGAAAAATGTATAGTTTGCTTTGAAGTTTATAATGTTGTTATAGTAGTTATAGTAGGTTGAGTGAGTTTAAGCTGACATTTTTTACTGAGTGACCTACTTCATATCATTAACCAAGGTGGTAAGATCAAGCACAAAGTTTTCAAAACTCTTTTATCAACTACCTTAAGTTTTCTCAAAATCAGGTTACTGCACAAAAATAAATTTGTTGATTTGTAAAACAATAGATTTATTTTTGAACTGGTGAAATGTTTTTCAAAATTCTGTTAGGGTACCAAACAGTTTGTTGCAGCCCGTTATTTTTGTTAAGATGAGATGAAAGTGCTTTCAGAAAAACAACCTGTTTATTTTAACTTCAACCTGTTCTTTTTATAACAACTTTCAATTGTTTTTTTGAAAAACTGCTATAAACTGTTTCCTAATAAAGAGAGGCACATCTCACATGTAAAACAACTGAGTGATCATGTTTTTAAACACAGATCAAAGGGTTTTCATTGAGAGACAAAAACTTTGAATGTTTTCTTGAAAGGTTCTCTTAAAGAATTGAAGTGTGTTTGTTCATTGTGTGCCTCAGTCAAGGGTTGAGGTTCTGTGATTGGTGAACTGCAGAAAAGCGCTGCTGTTTTAGGGTTCTTGCATCTTCTTTTCAGGTGCTTTCTTTCCTTATTCATTCTTGTGTAAAGGTGGTTGTATAAACACTTCTTGATAGGGTTTCTTGGAGTGTTCTTGGTGTTGAAATAGGGTTTTTCAGCATTGGTGTATGCCTTGTTCTTGAAGGGTTCAAGAACCACAAGGTCTTGTAATTGGTTTTGTATTGTTAGTGGATTCCACCTTGGTGTGAGGTGAAACTAGATGTAGCTCTTAATGAGAAAACTAGTATAAACTGTGTGTTCATCTTTCTTCTCAATCCTTGCACTTGTTTTCTGCATAATTTGATAATCTGCAAGGAAATAAATATGTTGAATAAAAAATAAATTTATTCATTTTGGGCTTGTTCATACTATTCTTCAAAGATCCTGAATAAGTTCTTGGTTGTTTGCAAATATCTGAATCTGTATGTTGGTTGTTTAAAGAGAGTAATAAATCTTTAAACTAAATCTTTTCAAAATTCATATTTCCTTAAAGATCACTTGTTAAAGATTCAAAGTTTAATTTATGGGTGGAAATCTTGCTGCAGTAAAAGAGCCTACACTGTTATGGAAAAACTATCTTTCAATCTCAAACTAATCAGATTAAGGTTCTGGATTTGAAAAAGTAATAAGAAAATACATCTGTTCTTTTTAAAATCAATATGTTCTTTTTCTCAAAATTACTGGAAAACAATTTCTGTTTGTGAAATTTTTTAAAAGCTCAATTCGCCCCTCTTGAACTTAGACACTAATAGATCCAACATTATGTCCATGTCTTATAGGTGTGTGGTTAGGAGGTAACCATAGATAACTTGTTTTTGGGAATCCATAGTTAGATTTAGGAAAAAAAAACTAACAGTTTGGAGAGGGAAATATTTATTATTTGCAATAAGGTATGTTTGGTGAAATTTGTCTTAACTTCTCTGTCCCTATACTATATTATGTCCCAATACTATATGTCTTTTTATAAATTACCCAAAACAGTTGAGAAGCAACTTAGAAAAATCCAATGAATTTCCTTTAGGATTGGGACAAGAAACTAGAAAGATTTCACGGGTAAAGTGGGATGACATATGTAAGATGAAAGAGTTTGGAGTTTGAGGGTAAAAAACTTTAAAATGTTCAATCTAGCGTTATTAGCCAAGTGGAAGTGGAGGTTGGAGACGGACACAAGGAACTTATGGAAAGACATTATTCAATCCAAATATGGTACTAGGACAATTTTGGGAGAAAATTAATAGGTGTAACAAATAAGATGGTAGCATGATATCAAGACTATAGGAAATTAAATCTATTGGGTCTCGAATTCTTCTTTCATTAGTAATTCCACACAACTCCTTTTATTACAAATTTGTTTTCTTCATCTACAATTGTAGGAAACCATACCATCCAATTCCAATGCTCTCATTTCCATATTTGAATCTATCTTCGTGGATTTTTCTAACATTGTTTCTTCACCATGCTTGGTTCTTCGCATGAAAATAGTTTCTAAGATTGTTATCTAACTTCCCCATTCATTTCGCTATTTTCATCAATCCTATCCAAGTTACTAATATTTGTTATGCTTTTTTTTTTCTTTGTTTGCATATCTCCAAAAACCTCCCTATTCAAGGTTTTCATCCTCCTTTTAGTTTTTTTTTTCCAGTTTATCCTTCTAAATTTCCATACCACCTCTCGTCTTAGTGTTATTAGACTAGATTTTCTTAACTTCTTCTGAAAACCTCTATTATGTGTCTGCCATATATTTCTAAAAGGTTTTGAACCCTAGTTTAAATTATTATCCTTCATTACTAATGCACAATGGTTTGATATGTTTTTTTCTACACATATTGTTTGCATCCCAACTAATGGTTCAACCATTTTTTAGTGACTAATACTGATGGAAGAGTGCCTTCATTCTTGGAGGATTTTTGGTGGAATTTGCGGAAGCTTAATGGAGGTTCACGGACAAGGCTCTCCTAGGAGATGTGGCTGCCTTGAAGGTGCATGTTAGGTATGAAATGAGAGTGGTGAGGCCATCTCTCTTTGGTAGAATGAAAGTTGAAGATCAATAGTCTAACCTTGAGAGGTTTTTGACAAGTAGTGATATTGGCTCAAATTTGGCAGCAATTCACTATTATATTAATCTTGTGAAAACATGAGCCAAGCCACTCCTTATATAGC
>Ga0123342_1003180_pt1 | contig 26573 bp, 11 predicted proteins | sample Turbeawhitnodule_FD_89960 | JGI IMG/M metagenome (GOLD analysis project Ga0123342, IMG submission 89960) | Root nodule microbial communities of legume samples collected from Mexico - Turtle bean Mexico white nodule | ecosystem: Host-associated > Plants > Roots > Nodule | place: Mexico: Nepantla...
GCTTTTTGCTTTGTGTTTGGCAAACTGATTTTCTTTATCAATTGATTCTCGAAGAAATTTCATTCTTGACTTAAAAGTTTTCGAAAACCCTCTTTAAACAATTCACCCCCCTCTAGTTTAAAGTCATATATTCTAACAGGTTCAAAAGGTCAGTAGTGGCAAGTTGCCATGGAAGAAGAAATTGAGTCTTTAAGGAAGAACCACGTGTGGACATTTATTGATCTACTAAGAAACCAAAAGGTGGTAGGATGAAAGTGGGTGTTCAAGAAGAAGAGGCAAATACCAAGTGTGGAGGGTTAGAGATTCAAGGCTAGACTAGTAATAAGATATTCCTGAATGTAATGAGATATTCTCACCTGTGATAAAAAAAATTGTTCCATAGGATTTTAATGTCTATTGTTAACCAATGCAATTTGGTGTTAGAACAGGTAGACATGAAGATAACATTTCTACATGGTAATTTGGAGGATACCCTCTATATGTAGCAGCCTAAAGGCTTTGTTGAAGAGGAGGGGAAGATTTTGTTGAAGATGGGAAGCTTTGATGTGCCAAATCCAAGTGAAGCCTGAAGCTGAGTGATGTTTTAGGTTTAGGTTTTGGGTTGAGGTTTAGAATCTTTGTAAGATCAGTTTTGAATCTCAGACAAAGCTCATTTCAATCAGTTTTAAATATTAAAGTGTTTTTCCATGCAAAGGGAAAAACAATCGATTAAAATGTCGAGATAATCGGTTGTTTGTAACTTAGCTGGAAAAGAAGGTTTTAAAACTGTTTTATAACTGACAAGAGCATTCAACCGGTTAATTCGTGGTTTTAACCGATTAAATGTATGTGCTTGTAACAGTTTTTTGAAAATCTGTTTTTAACTGATTTGCTCCAACGTTAGCATTTCAAGTATTATAAATATGCTTTTAATTCAAACGTTTAAAAGATGATTTTGAAGTTGATTAACTAGAGAGTTGATGAAACAGAAACCTTTTGATACTCTGAGTTGATATTGATTTGAGAGATTACCAAAACTGTTTGTGAAAAGGTTTTTCATCAAGTTTTAGCAAGATTGCTTTATGCTTTGTTGTCTTTCAAAGAACTGATCAATAGGGTGTTGGTGTATTGTCTTTTACCAGGTGTTTTCTAATCATGTTCAAGTTCTTGTAATTATTCATATAACATTTTGTATAACTGTGTAAAATCTTGTAAAGTCAGTGGGATTCTGGCTTGAGGTGGTTGTTGTGTGCAAGGAGGGTGAGTAGGCTTTGTGGGATTCAAAGTCACCTCTTTGTGTATGGTGTTTGTGTAATCTGTGATTGATTGCATAGTGAAAAGTCAGTGGTTTGACTGAGGTCTAGATGTAGCTTTGTGATTGAGTGAACCAGTATAATCTATGTGTGTAATTCTCTTTATCTCATCTCTTATTAAATTGTTTGTAATTTCCGTTGTCATAAACAACCGGTTAAATCACAACTTTAATCGATTGAATTTCTAATTCCAGTTTCTGTTTGATTATTGAATTGGTTTTTTGAATTGCTTTTCTGTATTGTTTGTTAAAGCTTCATTCTAAGCAAAGTATTTGTGAAAATAGTTTGAAAACAATTCACCCCCCCCCCCCCCCCTTGTTTTAGCCATCAAACCTAACAGATTTGTCTCTTGGAAAGAAAATCTTTGTATGGCTTAAAACAATGTCCAAGGTAGTGATACAAGAGATTTGGTGACTTTCTAAGATAGACATGGTTCTAGATGTGTACTTATAATAGTTGTGTATACATCCTCAAAAGAGAAGAAGAATATGCGGTGTTCTTACTCTTATATGTGAATGACATCCTTATAGCCATCCAGTATAAAGATGAATTAGAAGAGCTCAAATGAAGAGTAAGTCCAGAGTTTGAAATGAAGGATCTTGGTCATACAAAGGGATAAGATGATTGGGATACTGCGTTTGTCTTAGCAAGGGTACTTGCATAACGTGGTTGAGGGGCTTAGGATGAATGAATTTCAAACTTCGGGACACCACACGAAGCTCTCATTTGCTTAAGCTCAAAGTATTGAGGAGGAAAGGAGGAAGATGAGGACTTGATGAAGCCCTGAGAGATAGAGCATTCCTTGAACTAGCCCAACCTTCCAAAAGGATGACCCTAGGCATGACACAAGATGCAAAGGTAGGTTAGGACCATCCACTAGCCAGTGCCTCAGAGCCTATCACTCCTCAGAGGATCACCAGGAGCAAAGCCCATGTAATGGGAGCTGAGCACCAACTAGTTTCTTTGTCTTTAATTTCAATAGATTAGGGTGTATATAGCATAATATGGGGTGTACTTAGCATAAATTGGGATCACTTTGGGGGTTTAAATAGAAGAAAGATAGAGTAGGGTGTGCTTGGTAATTTGGGCTTTTGTCAAGCCCAACTTTCATGACATGTCCACCTAGGTTTATGGTTTCTTTGGCCTACCTTCTAGAAGGTTTCTCACAAATGACTCATTTACCCCTCTCACTATTGCTCCCCAAGTCACTCTCTCCTACATAAAGGGTGTCTTGCATCATGTAATTTACACATTGAATTTTGAATAAAAGAAACTCTGACAGAGTGTAGAGTGAGTCTTGAGGGCTCTCTTTTTGTGGGTCTTATCTTGGGTGTTTGTGCACTTCAAGTGGCGACTCTTCACCACTCATCTTGGAGTCTCCCACCACTCCAAGTGGCGTGACCACAAGCATCATCCATAAGCTTCCTCTATCTCTTCATCTCTTCCTTCCTTGCACCATTTCCATTCCTCTTATATTCTTGTGTTCTTCTTTTCCTTTTTGATTTTTCCATCTTGTTGCTTTCCATTATATGCTTTAATTTTGCACTTCTTCATCATCATCACCATATAATTGTGTTTTCTCTTTGACCTCTAGAAGTGAACCTTCACACTTACTTAACCACTTGGTTAAGTTCGTGTCCAGTGGGAATCTTCTATAGTTTTCTCACCATAATTATTAATCCAAAAATCATAAACAAAAGTGAAACCCATAAAAAGGTACAATCCTAAAATCAAATCACATCATGTCTCCATAGGCTAATGGAGTTGGTAGCATCATGTATGTAATGGTCTATAGCATACCAGATAGGCACTTATGAGTATTAATTGCTAAAATAAGTATAAAATAATCCCTAATTTATGAATTTATACCTTTTTACATATTTTATGATTTTAATTTGAATAGGAAGAATTTATTCCCAAATTTGGTGTTAATTTCAGGATTCTAGGGGAGAATGGAGATGATTGGGCAGAAGGAAAATATACAAAGCTAAAAAGAGAAAGTTGGAATGCATCAACACTCATCAAAGCTACCCAAATTTGCAAAAAGCCAAGATGCCACCAGTGGATCTCTCTAAAACGAGTAGAATCTCGTTTAAGTGAGATAGAGTCAGTAACGTTGAGCCTTTTTACGTTTTATTTGCCCAAGCGAGCCCATTAGCGTCTAAGCGAAAAGTCACTTAAGCCCAAGCAAATTAGGTTAAATAGGTACTGTAGTTTGTTGGTCAATTTTTCAATCAAGGAAAAGGGAAGTTGAAATTGGAAGCTCTTCCATGATTAGGAGTGAAGGTGGAGAATTGTGATGATTGACTGTAAATCATGTACAAAAGCATAGTGAAACAGTTAGATAATCTAATGTGAATGAGAAGTTAAATTATCTAATACATATTTATTATAATTGTCTTAACAATTTTTATTTTGAATAGTCTTATGTTAGTCCTTTTACATAGGATTTATATATAGAGTAAATCCTATAGAGCTCTCGTGATAAGTGTAAAGACATTCTTATGTGGAGAATTTTTTTTGGAATACTTTTGTTATCAATAGAGTATTTTTTTTCAAATTTATTATTATTTCCTTGCATTATTATTGAGAACTCATCACTTAAAATTCAAATTTATAAACACAGATCAAGCGAAATTATTTTTTATGATGGCTTTTGAGGGTCATGGTAATAAGTTTTGATTTTAAATTGACCATTAAATTGAATCAAACTTAAATATAAAAAACTAAATTATTATTATTTTCAAACTGAATCTAACAAATAGATAAAATAACGATATAATTTTACTTTAATTAAGGGACACAATAGAATCGATAGTAGTGATTGAAGAAAAACCCAATTTACTGTAACTCGTTTTATTTGCACATAGCCATGAACAAATAATCCTCCATTTCTTTTTCTACAAATTATGAAAACAAAAATCCAAATAAGCCTGTGTGATTTTGAATTAGGAAGATGTCACTTTTAATAGATGAAAAAAATTATATTTTTTTATATTTTAAAGTTACCCAACTTGAATGTTAGAGAATTTTTCTATTCGATGCTAGAATAATACCTACCAAAACTTATTTCTATAAAAATTGTAAGAAAATTGTGTCTTTTTTCTATAGCTTATTCAAAGAAAGTAGAGGTTTAGGAAATAATATTTACTTAATTAAAGTTGACACGCAACTATACCTAAGTTGAAACAAATGCATGCATGACACCGCAGTGAAGGCGTGATTGACGAGACAAGAGACATTAATTCTTAGGAGTTAAAGTCGCATGTCAACTTTACCTAACTATCTCAACGAACTTGTGTCATCACTCCTCCAATTCACCAAATGCACTTTAAAATATATCATATTTTTTTCAATAAATCCCTTTTTAAAAAATAATCTTCAAGTGAACTTGTTGTAACATTATTTTCAAAATAAACTTGTTTAGTAATTTCGCGGAGTTGAATACTGTTCTTCTTTTGAATTTTTTTATCTCCTTTTTATTAATTTTTAGAAAAAAAAAATGAAAAATCTCACTAGACTTTGTTTGATGAATGAGAGTGAAAAAGGAAAGAAAAATGGGAAAAGAGAGTGGAGAATTAGGATGTTTAGATGTATGAAAAGTAAGTAAATTTGAATAATAATTTGTATATGATATAATTCACGTGATTAAAATGTAAAATAGTTAATTGTATAATTAATCATTTATCAAAATATTCATGTTTTGAAATTGTTAAATATTTAAATTAAAATAAAGATGAATATTTTATATAAAAATTTAAACATTTATTTATATATGTGTTTGTGTTTGAAATTTATAATTAAAAATAATTATTATTCTTTTTCAAGAGTCAATATTACGATCGTAAAGCATATAAATAAAGAGTACATTTTAATATTTAATTTAAAAAAGTTTTTTAATAATGTAGACAAAAGTAATTTGTATATTATTTTATAATTAAAATTTTATATTTTAACATTGAAATACAAAATACATGAAACAAAAATTAATTTAAGAAATCATTTTAAACATTTCATATTTTAACATTATTCAATTCAGGAACATAACTTCTTTAATGAAATAGAAATAATTTCTATAATAAGTGATAAATCAAACAAATCATTTTAACATTTAAATTAAAAATGTGGTTTTATTGTTGAAAAAAAAATTGTATTCTTTTAATAGTGTTTGAAATTATAATCGATTATGATAACAATTTTAACCAATTTTTCAAGGGTCTATAATTGGTTATGAACTAAATAAGCATTGTTTGACCAAGCACGCATTGTTGGAATAAACGAATTCATCACCACCATAGGTCATCATCAAGGATGCAGTTGCTTGCTTTCATATTCACATACTTCTAACTCACTTGTTTTTAAACAATTATCTCTTTAGACATACTCGATGTGTCATGACATGATCGATTATGTCTTAATTACAAGTTTTTAAAAATTCTTCCATTTTTTTTGTACGCTCATTTTTTTGAAACTTATATCTTACAAATATCTTCTTCCTCAATTTTCAAGTGAATACTATATAGAGGGGTAGATGAGTAACAACTCAAAGACAACTCTCTTTCTTCTTGTTTCTTCACAAGATTGAGAGATGTCCCTCCCTCTCTCCCTTCTCTTTATTTTCCATATTTTTCGTGCAAAAACATAGTTCCAAACATGAAGAATGTCACACCTTTCATCACCTTCATTTCTTCATCTATAGTAATCTATGGATTCAGATAGTGTAAAATTCAATTATTTTGGGACTAAATTCCAAGTAAATTTTCTACGTTCAACGATATTATTCATTAGCAAAATTTGATTTATGAAATATCAATTTTTGAATGACTTTTTTATTATTCATACTTGAAAATTCAACTCCTTAAAATTTAAATTTTATTAGATTTTTTTTACATTAGTGACATTATTTTCAAGTTCTAATAATTGAATTCTCAAGAACAATAAACAATTTTATTATTATAAACAATTATAGGACAAGTTTTATTTACAATTTTTTTAAATAAGTTTATATTGTAAAAAATATGTTAAACTAATTTAGTGTACTTTTCTTTCGTACGCAACCTAATTTACGAAAATTACAAAATAAATTGATCACTAATTTGTGGTGATATATTTGTATTTAGCTATCAAAACCAAATTCGGTCGCTAAATTAGTGCAAATTAACGATCAAAACCAAATTCGGTCTCTAGTTTGTAATGATATATTTATATTTAGCGATCAATTTTATTTCGGTCACTAAATCAGTGTAATTTAACGATGAAAATCTAATTCGATCATTGATTTGTAGGGATTTAGTGATTGAAATTAAATCGGTCGCTAATTTTGTAGTGATATTATTTAGTAACCAATATGATTTCGATCGCTAAATCAGTGTAAATTAAGGATAAAAACCAAATTTAATCGTTGATTTATAAGGATTTAACGACTAAAATTAATTCAGTCGCTAATTTGTAGTGATAAATTTTATTTAACAACCAAAATCAAATTAATTGTTAAATGATTTCGGTCGCTAAATTGATACAAATTAGCAATCGTCTAATTTGTACTGATTTAGTGACCAAAATCAAATTGATTGTTTATTGAGTCACAATTTGCGACCAATTAATTTTGATCGCTAAAAGCGATCACTAAATAATTCTTTTCTTGTACTGAATAAAAAAAAAACAAACAAAATAACTTGTGAAAAATAAATACATAAATAAAAGCTTTTAATTAGACATAATGGTGTAAAGAATTTAGAAATATTTACAACACACTTTTTTTATCATATATTTATATACAATTTATTTAACATTATAACTTTTTATAGATTTCATTTACTCTTTAAAAAAAATAAGGAAATATAGAAGAAGAAAAATGAAGGAAATATAGAAGAGAAAAAGTAGGTAGGTTTGAGAAAAAGGAAAAAAAAAAAAAACATATTAGAAGTAGAATAAAAATACTTGATTAAAACAATAAAAACGTAAAGGTTAACTTTTGAAATTATCCAATTTAAAAAACATTATTATCCTTATTATTTATTCAATTTTTTTATCAATATTATTATTTTTCATTTGCCTACTTTTATCATTCTTATTTCACCACAGTTAAGTGGCAAGGCAAGAAAGAAGGTCACAATAGTTTTGGTATTGTTGATTTTTGTTTCCTTTCCTTCTTAGATTGAAGAAGCAATTCTAACATGTGTAACTCATTATTTTTAAAAGGTCATGCAAATATTTAAACTTATTGACGAGTTAAGAGTTACAAAAACTTCTAAATAATAAGTTAATTTTAAAAACGATTTTGCATTAAAAAGGATTAATTCACTATTTTTTTATAACAACCTTTGTTTGGTTTTGATGAGATATGTGAAAATAGATGCAAATTGAAATTTTGATGGAAATGTATTTAATTTAAAACAAAGATAGATTAGAGAGCGAAGGCAGAGAAATTTGGGGCTAGAGGATTAAGTCCGAGTTGAAAGATGAATTAAATTCTAAATTAGATGAATTTTAATTTAATTATACTAAAACATGATAAATTATATAATGGTAAAAAAAATCGATCTATCTACAACTGGGTTGAACTTGTGTTAAATTTGATTTATTTACTAATTCACCTCAAATTTAAAAAAAAAATCTATCTAAATACATTGATAATACTTAATTTTTTAATTCATTATATACTGTATATTATACGAAAACTTAGAAAACTTAACTTCCATAGATAAAAATCATATTAAAACTTATGAAACTTAAAGCATGAGAGAATTAAAGAGTGAGTTGGCATAATATTTTTAGTTCTTTAATTTAATATGTATTATATTAAATATTTTAGGTTTAATTATTAAATTTATTTTTTATGTATTATATTTGTTTAACATATAGAAAATTTAAAATAACTTTTTTATTGTAAAAATAATGGTTTTATTTTTTAAGTGAACCAATTCGTTTAACTAAATAATATATGATAGATCATATTGAATTAATGTATTTTAATTAAATCTTAAGGGTTTATTTGCCAGAAATATTTGATAAGTTAGCTAGTTAATAATAGATAAACTTTTTTAACGTTATTAAGTTTTTTGGTATTAATATTCGTAGTGGTAATTTTTTTCGTCATTTTCCTTAAATATAGGAGTTTCCTTCACCAGGCTGGTTGGGTTAAAATTAACATTGATGGGTTGCTAAGGTATCCTGGTTTTGCTACTTGTGAAGGTATTTTTCGTAGGAGTATGAGGAGTTTATTAGTGTTTTCTCTGCATTTATTGAAGTTCAGACTGCTATGGTTGTTGAGTTTTATGGAGTTATACATGCTATGGAGGAAGCTCAAAAGATGAGAATTATTAATGTCTGACTTGAATGTGATTCTGCCTTGGTTTGTGCTGCGTTTACTACTAGAAGTAATGTTTCGTAGATGCTTCGTAATTGATGAAATACCTGTCTTAATTACTGTGGGAAAATCAGGTTTAGGGTTACTCATATTTTTCGTGAAGAGGATGTTTGTGTTGATAAGTTGACTAATTTAAGATTTATTCATAAAGAATAATTTCATTGCTATAATAGGCTTCCATCTAGTCTGTTCTTAGAATTTTTATGAATAGGTATAATATAGTCGACTTTTGTATCGTTTTTGTTAACATATGAGTTTTGATCTAGTCCCCTCATATTTTGTATTTTTTTTCTTTTTTCTTTTTTAATAATAATATTTTTTTCATGTGATGCTAGATGATTGTTGTTACTTAAAGTGTCAGTTTAGTTGAGATGTCAAAAAGTTGTATAGTGATGCCTCACATGAAAACTTTTATATAGAAAAAAAAAATAGATTAACTTTTAACTTATTAGTTTTGAGTTAATAAGTAACTTATTGGATTAAAGTATTTGGTTAACTAATTTATTGGATTAAAGTGTTTAATAAAACTAGTTAGTAAACTATTTGGTAAATGTAAAAAATTATATAAGTTTTATTATACAAATAAAATTTATTTGTTAAACAAAAAGCATATTATTATATGATTATAATTTTATATTTTTAATAATTAAATTTTTTAAAGGTTCTATTTTATTATTTAAATAAGTCATTTCATTTAAACGAGTTTATATAATAAGTACTAATCAAATCTATTTTTTATTTATTTTTCATAAATTTAATTTAATTTAATTTTATTATGTAATACAATATCTTTTATTCGTGTTTTGTATAAAAAAAATAATCTTAAACTGCATTGGTTATAAAAAGAATTGTAGATGAAGAGTAAATTACATGATTACTAAAAAACTAAGTGAGAATTACCTTGTAGGCTTAAACTATGCATATTATGGTAAATTTGGTGAAACTACAAGAGGAGATTAAAAAAGATAGAATTAATAGACAACTTTAATGAGAGAGGAGTGAAAAAAAAAAAGATTTTAAAAATGATAACTATTTCTTCTGAAGTTCTAACATTTTCATAAAATATTATTTAAACTATTGTTTATTTATAAAGTATTACCATTTTGCTGCATTCAAATTTCAAATAGTTGATTAATGTTATTCTCATTTGTTTGTTACTAATGAATTCTCATAAATACCAACAAGAGTGCATTCGAAGTTGTAGTACTCAGACATACAGAGACACAGAAGACCAATATGAAGACTCGTGGTTCTACCAGGATCCCTGCAAAATGGGTTCCAATTTTCTCTGTATTTTCCTTCATTCTTGGAATGTTCATAACAACCAGGTAACTATATATTGATCTCCTTAACTTCTCTCTTTCACAATTTTTTTACGATTCTTCTCTGCTGTTTACTTCCTTTGTTTTATTTTGTTGTACGGAAACTAAAGTTCGAAACTTGGGTCTGTGTGTTTTGAATGTGCAATTTTTTATAGCGCATGTTAATGACTGAACTGAACAACAACAACGTTATTAACTTTGCAGGATGAGGGAGCCACTTCAGTCTAATGGGGTGCTTCTGTCAAATCATCGACGCGAGCAAGAACTGCAGGTGGTGTCAGGGGATTGTGCCACTAAAAAGGCATGTTTTTTTTTTTTTTTCTTCACTTCCAGTGATTTCTTCAGTTCCATCTGCACATGTTTTTCTTAATTATGTTCTATGTTTTTTAAATTTGTGGGGGTGTTTTGAATGTGCCACACGCAACGTGTGCAGGATAAGGATGTAATGAGTGAAGTGTACAAAACCCATGAGGCCATTCAGTGAGTATTAAGAGAAACATGTTTTTAGTTTTTGTTAGATTTGTTTCCATTTGCAAGTTGCAATTGAAGTGTTTGTTGAATGATTGGTGTTTGCTTTTTTTTTTTAGGGGTGTCAGATCTCTAGACAAGCAAGTTTCCATACGTCAGATGGAGCAAGCAATAGCAAGGAGTACCAGAGAATCTGAGATCTCGGATGGTTCAAGTAAAACCTTGGCCTCAAGATCCTCCACTGAAGGCTCTCCAAAGAAGAAGGTGTTTCTAGTGATTGGCATAAACACTGCTTTCAGTAGCAGGAAGCGGCGTGATTCGGTTAGAGAGACCTGGATGCCTCAAGGTATCTTATGTTTTAAATGGAAATTGTTTTAATCTAATCTAAATGGTGATGCACTAATTTCTGACAAGTTGTGGTTTTGGTTTCTCCTTTTGATCAGGGGAACAGCTTCTTCAATTGGAACAAGAGAAGGGAATTGTCATCAGATTCATGATTGGTCACAGGTTATTTCTTGTAAGATTCTGATTGGCTAGTAAGGTGAAATTATCATCAAAATAAAGTATGGTGTGAGTCAAGGGGAGAGTTACAGTAATGTCTAAAGTAACTAAGGTCAGCAAATGAATTAATGGCTTTATCCATAATTCCATAAAATGTGAAGTCATTTGAAGTTTCCTTTGTTCAGTGAAACACATTTATTTACTGTTTGTTGATTTGATAGCACTGAAGGATTTTTCCTGTTTTATGTAACAAAGTTATCTCCATTACACCCTTATCTGGCGCTAGATCGTGAAATGAGCCACAAAATTTGTCACGTAGAACTTCATTTTTAACCCTTACCTTGTAAAAGAGCTACCGTTGACAATTACAAATTGTAGCAGAATCTTCTGTAATCCTTTACTTTATCATCAAGCTCACGTTGAGATGAGATGTCTACTTGTATCCCATTATTGTAAATGATCAAGCTCATCGAAGATTCTTGACGTCATATCTCTTTGAAGATAACCTTTCCTTTGAAGTTTGATTGCATATTGTCTTTGCGTATGTTCATTTTCATTACTATTAACATTCAGTAATGTTAGGGATCGTGATATCAAAATCTTGTGTTAATTGGAAATCATTTCGCAAAAGTAAGCTAGAATTGAGAATCTCTGTAGCACTATAGTTTTCATGAAATTTCTCCTCGGTGTTGATCTCGTTGCCAGAGTATATGGAATATTTGTGTGTATATAATGGGTTCAGAGTGTAATGGTGTAATTCTTTGCATTATTACAATGATCCGCACGCTAAGTAACTGAATCTGGGTTTCCATTTTTGCCCCTTGTCATCTTAATATCTTGATTCTGAGCACATCCTTCCTCAATTTTATACTTAGAATACAATGTCAAGAGTTTTCCTTGGAAATCTTAGAAGTTAGAAAAATCTTCACAATACAAGGCAAGTTGTGATATGGTTTGTCTTATGAGGTTTTAGTTGTTAATATTGTGGAGAGACAAATATCTTTTTGTTTAATCCAAGACAACTCTTTAAAAGACAGAAGAGTTTTCAATTTTATTGGAGCCGCATCGACTAGATATAAGGAGTTATTTATAGCATACTTTGGCAAGAAAAATAGAAAATACACACACGAGAGTAAATTCCGAAGTTACCATAGAAATGTTCTTATTATTTCTCTGATTGAAATTAGATACATGTTTAAAAGGGACGCACAGTTACTCTTAATGGAACTGACATGAATGATATTGTCATGGTTATCGCAGTGCAACTTCAAACAGCATTCTTGATCGAGCTATTGATTCAGAAGAAGCCCAGCACAAAGATTTCCTTCGCCTGGTAACTCGTATCGTTGGAACTGTTTCTGTGAGATAAATCCTGACAATCTATCAGGATTATGATATTGTTTATTCATTTTGTAGGAACATGTTGAAGGGTATCATGAATTGTCTGCAAAGACAAAAGTTTTCTTTTCTACTGCAGTTGCAAAATGGGATGCTGATTTCTATGTCAAAGTGGATGATGATGTCCATGTCAATTTAGGTATATGCTGTCTCAATACTCTTGAAATTTTTCTTGTGTTTCCAAGCAAGTTGTACTAACAACTGCTGCCATGTAGGTGTACTTGCTACAACCCTTACTCATCATCGTTCAAAACCCAGGGTCTACATCGGATGTATGAAATCTGGACCTGTTCTTTCACGAAAGTAATTCCACTGGACTTATATTTTAGAATGAGGCCATTTCCTTTCAATTCTCCTTATTGTGGCTTTCTGTTATCTGATCTTGTTTTCTTTTTTTAGGGATGTGAAGTATCATGAACCTGAGTTTTGGAAGTTTGGAGAAGAGGGTAACAAATACTTCCGACATGCAACTGGACAGATATATGCAATCTCTAAGGATCTAGCCACCTACATTTCCATTAACCAGTATGGATACGGTTTTTCATGCAACACCAAGCTAGGGGTTAATCTTGACTATACAACATGGACAAGCAGTGATAGATTTAACAAAAAATGACTATTTATGCATGGTTGTGTTTAAGATTAACTTTTTTCACCTTTGACACTCTCACTAGATTCACCATATACTTCAAACATTTTCCAATGTGAGTTAACATCTATTCTAGACTTTATAAAAAATAAAATATTGAGTTAGTTAAAAGAGTTTTCTATTCTAGTTCATGGATCAGTCCAAGTTTAAAGGATGATCCTAATTGTGCTTGCAGGCCAATATTGCACAAATATGCCAATGAAGATGTGTCACTTGGAGCATGGTTCATAGGTCTAGAAGTTGAGCACATAGATGACCGCAGCATGTGCTGTGGAACTCCTCCAGGTATGGCATACTAAAATTCTTAGAACTATGACACCTTGGTGTCTTTCCATGACATTCCTAACCAAAGGTTTGTGTAGACTGTGAGTGGAAGGCAGAAGCAGGTAACATATGTGCTGCATCCTTTGACTGGAGCTGTAGTGGAATCTGCAAGTCAGTGGAGAAGATCAAATATGTGCACTCAAAGTGTGGTGAAGGGGATGGAGCTGTTTGGAGTGCTTTAGTTTAGGTTTGGCATACATACCTCTCATTCTTGTTTTTGGGTGAGGGAAGATATATGTAAGATGATTAGTACTACTATAGTATACTTGGAATTATGTAACATGGGCCTCTTTTGTTCCTTTGACCCTTTGCACAATGCTTCTAGAGATAGTTGTGCAAGGGCAGTTTTCAATAGAGCATACCAAAGAGAAATAAAATTAAATGAATTATGAAATCACTTTCTTTTTCTTGACTAATATGAAAACACAAATTTCAGAATAAGTTAGTATTTAGATTGCTTCAACTATTTAAAAAATTTAAATAATAAGCTTCTATTTTTTCAATTATAGTTGACTCTTTATATTTATAAGTCAATTTGTAATTTGGTTTCTTTAGCTCAGTTTTATTAAAGTAGATGGAATATTTTTTTAGAGAAATATCACTAATACACTAATTTATTCGTAATTGAGTTTCTTAAAGACAGTCCATTTAAAGAAGATGAAATATTTTTTTATATGATATTAGAAATACACTCTTTTGAGCACATTTTTCTTTATTCTTCAATAGTTTCCTTTCACTTTTACATTTTTTTAGTAATTGTACCATCTTGGGTTTTTAATTATTATTTGAAAGTTACCTATTTAAATAAGAATGTCATTGTTTCTTATGAAATTTAAATTTAAAATGTGAATTTAATACATTCTTAAAATTAAAGTTTAGAAATAACTTTTAAACACCTCTGTGAAAATTTTACAAAGTATATTAAATATTCCCTCTTTAATTAATTTTTCTGAAATTCAAAATTAAATTTCTAGAAATAATTTTCATATTACGTTGGAGTGGTGTTGGTCTATTCGGAGAAACATTAGGCAAGTTGGGCCTGAGGAAGCCTGCCTTTTGTCCCCTAGAACCAAGCCAATTTTAAATTAAAATAACTTCCAATACATTTAAAAAAAAAGGAAGGAGTAAAATAATGTTGGTTTTAACTCTTCTAAAAATATATTAGCATTTCAAAAGAATTAGTTTTGATTCTTATTAGATATTTTGGGTTCACCAAAAGAAAGGCCTACAAATTAAATTAAGTGATATCAATTAGTAGTGAGAAAAAAACTATCTACATTACATCTACATACATAATCAATTATAAATATGTAGCAATATAGTTACTTTTTTTTTTTTCATAAACATAGACTCACTCATGCATATCTCATATCCCACTAACATTGTAACATCTCTTTAGAAGATGAGTTTGGAAATACATAAAACTCAATGGTAAATAATCTTAAAATATAAATTTAAAGTATAATTCAATTTTACAAAATTAATAATCTAAAGTGAAATTTTTATTTAATTTTATATTATAATTTTATCATTAAATATAGAAATTTTCGTAACTCTTTTTTTCATGTTTTAACTCAAGAAAACTTAATATGGATTTGTTAGATTATACCCACCACATGAAGAAAATAACCTAGCCTTCTTTGACATATATGGGTGGGTAATGGATGTAACTACTACCTTGTCTCCTATGACTCTTATCTATCATAGTTTTATTCTCTTAATAATGCAAAGTTACGTATGAAGCATCTCTATTGGAATTTCTGATGAAATTTGAATAATTTTTTCTTTTTATTGTCAAAATGAGGTTTTTTAAAAAAAATTACAATTTGATACAGTTTTTTTTTAATCAGTTTAAGTATCATCTTAATACAATTTTCGAGTTTTAAAAAAAAAATCATATTTAAATAATAAAAGAAAAAAAAGTTATCCACACTTATAAAAAAAAACCCTCACTGTTCACTAGTGACTACCCAACCACATATATTAACTAATAATGATAATTTATTTTCACTATGGAATGAATGAAGAAGTAGTGGCTGGGCATACTTAAGAAGCTGCACGTAAGCTTTAGGTTATGGTCACAAGCTGCCAAAGAGATATATCTTTAGCATGCATTGGATGAATCAAAGTACGTGTGGCCTAGCAAATCATATGAACCTCCTTCACACAAAAGCATGTCCTCTAGTTTGAGGACAATCTTTCCAAATAGGACCTTCACTATCACTAGTCCCATCCTTGTTTTACTTCACTAATAACGTGCTTTTCTATTAATAAATGTTAATAATATTTTCTTTTTCACTTTCCATTTCCCTCCATCATGTTCCCTTTTCTCTTCTAAACTTTTTTTTTCTTTCACTCCTTTTCTCTCTCCTTTTATGTCTCTTTTTTCTTTATGTTTTGAGTGTTTTTTTTTTAAATTATTCTAGTATACCTTTCTAATTTATAAATTAGTGCAAATAATTTTAAAAACATTAATTATAACTTATTGAATTGAAATTAGGGTTTTTAAAACTAATATATTAATTTAATTATGTAATAAATTGATGTATTGATTAGACATATTGTTCTTGAAGGTTGTAGAAACTATATATGATAAGAATATGATATTTGTTTATTTTTTTCATGTGTGAAAACTCGTTGGATCAATTGTGACTTCTTTTTTTTTCGATAAAAAGAAATTATGATTGAGATTAGTATATGATTTAATGGATTAAAAAAAATATGTGACAATAAAAAAAAACATAATTATTGATAAAAAAATAAATGTTATTTTTGTGATAAATCAGTTCTTTAATTTTATAAACAAAATATATAAATTATTTTTATTTTATGTACTAATACTCTATTTTTACCATATGGCATAAAGCATGAAAAATGCTACTTTTATCTTTTGTAGTAAGAACTCTAAAATTCTGTTATGATATCGCCTAAAAAACGTGTGGATATTTATTATGATAGCAATGCATGTCTTTTTCGTTTTACACAACTTAACGAATTTTATAAGAGTATTTATGTCTTAATCTATTTTATGGATTTAGACTTAAGAAATTGAACTCGGTATACTTTTAGAATATAACAAATTAACACATGTTAAGAAATTCATATTAATTCATGTACCATATTCAACCAACTAAGATATATTTTTATAAGTTTAGAGTTTAAAAACAAATGAAGAATGAATATATAGTTTAAAAAGGTTATTGATAGAAAAAAAAAGTGATTCTTTCTTTAGTTATTTAAAATTGAAATCTTTAAAATTTATTTAATTGATTTCATTCCAAAATTACAAGAAAACTACTAATTATTCTTTTTATATTTGACTTCGTCTCTTAAAGATAATTAAGATTAAGTTTATCAGATTGTATTGTTTTATCATATTATAATATATACATTTTTTTTAAAAATCTTAATCAAGTTTTACTTTTGTTTTCTTATGGATAAAGATATATATATAAATTTTTGAGGTTTGGATTGTTAAATTGTGGAAGTTGAAATTTTATATGAAAGAAATCATATTCAACTCAAAATCTTAAAAGTAATAATTTTGTCTTCTTATATTGTTCATCTTGTTTATTTCTATTCAATGTAAGACTTTTACTCACATAAGACTTTTACTCACATTGGACTCCAATAATAAATAAAATGGGCTTATATAGTTCTTTAACATTATAGTTATAATTGTTTAAGTGAATTGTTATTATCAAAATTGAATGTTTTGTTATCGAGAGAATTGATTGTTTGAAGCCAATTGAATTGAGACAAAAATATTTTTATTTTTATTAAGGTGGGATGGTTAGAAGTAAAGAAAAACATGTGTTGGCTTAATTAGAAATCAAACTTAGTTTATATGATCAAGTATGTCATTCAAGTAATAATATGACCCTTGATTGAGGCTCAAGTAGTGACGTAATAACAAAATACTATTGCTTAAGTGTCCATACCTCATCATTCAAGCCATAATTTATTATTTGAGAGAGGAAGCAACCAAGACAATTTTTTATCCTCTAAAAATTGAGTCACTCAAGAATGAATGATCACTCAAGGGGGAGATAATTTGTAGTAAATTACGAGTTGCTCAAATAATGGAACATGTTACTTAACTAATGATTTCACGTTGAAAAAGGAAGATATTTTGTTGACTCTCTCTTTATTGTAGGAATACCATTCAAGTGATATCCCTCTATGTAAAGAACAAGGTTTTAAGTGTTTTAAATGCTTACTTTAAGAGAAATATGGTTGTGTAGTATTTTTATATCTTAATGGTAAGTTGTGAATATAATGTTTAAGTTGGATTGTGATATATGGTTTATAGATTTATATTTATTATTTAAGTTAACATACCCTTTTGTATTTTGGTTTGTAATGACTATAACAATCATACTTGTGAAAATAGTCCAAAAACACACAAAGGGAGGGTTGAATTGTTTCATTTTGACAAGCTTCGTTTGATAAACATGAACAAACAAAGATTAGTGTTGGACAAATTTACTATCAAACACAACTTCTACAAAACAAACACAACTTCTACAAAACAAACAAACTATCTAAATTTTTTTAAAGGACATTTCCACAAATATTTCTTTCTTAGATTAATCATAGATAAATAACATGAAATATAAAAAGATAAGGGTTGAGAGGGATTTATATAAGGTATTTTTATATTGGTTGTTTGATAGCCCAAATTACATCTAGTTCTTGATCAAGGTTCCACTAATGTAGATTAATATTGCAAGGTACAAGGCACATATTATTTGGATCCAACCTCTTCTGACTAAACTAAAAGTATTATTTGGATATAGTCATTCCTAGCTAAAACCAAGTGTTCTTTGTATAGTCACTCTTGGCTAAGATCGAGTATTATTTGAAATGTGATCGCTCCTCACAAAACCTGAATATTCTTTTTGGACCCAACAACTCCTAGCTAAACTTGAGTATTGCTCATAACACAGTCACTCCTGACTAAGATTGTGTCTTATTTGGAACTCAACCACTCTTGACTAAAACACTTTCATTACAAAGAGTGTGATCAAAATTATTAATAGGTTGTTAACTAAAAGTAGTTAACGTCCTAGACAAGTAAAAGATTATGTTCACTCTTTTACGTTGCTCTCGAACATGAAAAATATTCTTCCTTACAAGGCTAAGGATTGGTTAAGGTTACAATAGCTTGTTCTCATTCTTCTTGAAAGAGTTTCTTCAGCCTCCCCTCTTCAAAAAGTTATTCTTTAAATAGAATTGAGAAGCAAAGATTTGTTGTAAATCCTTTTGGAGTCGTTGTGAGGTTCATGAGTCTTTCATCTTTGTTGATTATCGTCTAACCACATTCAAGCATGTAAACGTATTAAATTCTCTTCATGCAAAATTAAATGCATGTGGTTTCTTTAAGAAATATCTATGAAACACTGCATGATTCATCATGACTAGGTAGGCGAATTCTTTACTCTTTAGCATAAAGTGCAAGGTCTGACACAACCGATTGACTCTGCAGCACTAGCATCTCTCCTTTTCAGAAAACCTGTTTATGTGGATCAACTTTAAGCAGATTCTTCAAGAGATCTTGATCATGAAAAAATATTGTGAGATACTTTGAGTGAAACAAAGAGACAAAAAAATCTTATATATAGAAGAATCATTTATAAGTCCAGAAATGCTCAAGGTTTATAAGAGGAAGTCTATCTAAGAAAAAATTTATCAGATGAATAACATAAGAAAATCACTTGTGTTTCTTTAGCCATATTACTTGTGTTTGTTCAACCATACTACTTGGGTTTGTTAGACTAAATAAGTAACTTATGTTTGTAAAGCTAAACAAGACACTTAAGCCTGATGAGACTTGATGTCTATAAATATCTATTTTACACTTTGTTGTTTAATAACAAAATCAAAACCAAACAAAAGGATCTCTTGAAATTTGATTTCATTTAGTCATTGCCCTTTTTTTATGGTGTGTAAAACAAAAATGTTTAAACATATAATTTTCAAAAATCATTTTAATCAAATCAAGTTTTCATAAGCAAATATTCAAAAAATATAAAAAGGAGTATGAGTAGAAGAAACAAAGGAAATAATAGCCTTCATTTTTGTATTCTTCTTGTTTGCTCCCCTTAAACATACATTGTTTATTAAGTTCTATGGAATCTTTAATTGAGCTCCCCTTAGCTTAATGCATCTCTTTCTTGGATTTCTTCTCATGTTATCATCTTCTCCCTTTTAGGCATCATCAACAAAGGGGTAACAAGCTTTTCTATTTCTTATCCTCTTAACTTTACTTCACTCTCCCTCAAACTTTATCTTTCTAGCAACTTTTAAACTTTATATCTTATCTCACCCTTAAGGACCATCGAAATATGATCTTAGACAAAAGGATGAACCCTTAAGCTGAAACTATCTTCTTCCCGTGAGTTTGATGATTATCTTCTCTTGTATAGAAGTGTACTTGTTGTATCTGATGAGTATCATCTAATAGTTTTTAACTGCACAAAATCAACATATATATTAATACTACACTTATGATCACATCATTAGTCAAGTGGTATAAGTAAAAATCTATCATATCTAAATTTGATTTAATGAAATCAATAACAATATAAATTTGAAATCATTGTAGTGTATGTTTTCTTTGCATCTGATCTTTTGACAACATTTGATAACTTTGTTGTGTCTGTTGAATTTGACATGTATATCTACACAAAAGAAACTCTTCTAGATCTAAAAGTCTCTCATCAGTCTATCCTTATGAAGGTTACCTTACCTCCGTCAATGTTAGAGAAAATCCCAACACCTATAATTTTGATTAAGTGTTAACAAAAAAAATGTAAAACATGGTTGTGCTTCATCTTTAAGACGAAAGTTTTTGTTCAACATATCATGTAAGACATAAGTGTTTCGTCAATCAAACGATACAACAATGTGCAATCTTGTATTATGTATAATAAGCAATGTGTTTGCTCAAATTATAAATGCATAATATTAAGCTAACATAGTACTTTACGAATATTTGTATGCTTATTTTATGTTGCTGGGAATGATTGTCTCCTACGTTTGACCAAGAAGATTCGAAAAAACATATGTCATATCAACAATCTCTTGGTAAATAAGCTAAAACGTCTTTTTTCAATAACTCCCTAATGCTTTGATGACTATTTTACGACAAGTGTATCGTGTCAGAAATAATAATTTGTCCATAAGGATGAATATCGAAACCACGAGGAACAGTTAAATTCTTAACTATAATATTCACTAAATATAAGACATTTTGTAAAATTTTGTTGGAAATTTGTCTATATGATGAGTTTGCAAGAAATTAAATAAAGCAAATTAAAATATGTGTATGAGTTAATTGAGAAAATTGAGATTGGGGTTCTTCCTTCTCACTCTTTTGTATCTTTTCAAAAGGTTATAATATTCATTCTTGATTGATATTGATGCACATATAAAAATCATTCATATCAATTCCTCTTATACAAAATTATTAAAAGAGTCTCCTAATATCGATTTCTCGCATATTTATAAAAATTCTTTATCATTATGAATAGATGTTATAAAGAAATTAACATTTCAAATCTATTCATAGCATTCAAATATGTTAAGCATTATCATTTAGGTCAAATGCTTAGAAGTACTTTCCAAACAAATCTAAGGATCAAAATCATGAATAATTCAAGCTTTGAGAATAAAGTAATAATACCAATCATCAATCAATAACTAAAATATTATAGATAAATATCACGTCAATATATAAGAGTTTGAATAGATTACTCCCAATCGCAAAGAGAAGAATTAGCCACTCATGTTGGCCATTACAAGCATGGAAAGCAAGAAAAGAAGATCCAGGATATTTCTCCTTGACCGTTGCCTCCTATACGGTTTTCTACATCTCTCTATTCTCCTAATGATGTCTAGGGTTATGCCTCACACCTTCTATTTAGCCTAGTTGGGCTTGTGCTAAGTGACATCTCGCTTAAGCGAGTTTAACGAGAAAAAACCCAACTTCACTAGAGTGAATTCGCTTAGGCGAGCCTTGGATGAGTCTTGGGCGAGTTTCTCTAGAGTGATCTTGCTTCGGTGAGTTTGGGTGAGTTTTGAGCGTGTTTTCAATGTTCTTACTTTCCCTTTTCATCTTGTCCATTCTCCTTTAACCCTTTCATCTCCATCTTCCCTTAGAATCTTGAAATTAACACAAATTTGGGAATAAATCGTTCTCAATCCTCTTATAATCACAAAATATGTAAAAAGGTTTAAAGGGGGTTGAATTACAGTTATTTTATCAATAAAAATTCATAAGTGCCTATCTTTTAATATGAAATAGTACGGAAATATGACACTTATGCTTACTTTGTCAACCGTATAAAAGTTCATCTGCTTTGTAAGACTCTATGCTTAATACAATTATAGGTAAAGGCACTTTATTCAAAAAGAGAGAATTAAATCCAACTATAAGGATGTTTCTTAAAGAAAATAAGATGATTTAATGCATGCATGGAGCGCATTTAATACATATTCTACGTGTAAGAATCCTAGACCCAAGGAACATTCAAGTATGTTTGAAGTTACTCAACAAAAAGCAAAGATTTACAATGATTATTTTCTTCAACGCCAATATATCGTTATCCTTTGAAGAGAAGAATGATAATCTTGAGCGATAATTTGCTATTGCTAAAATGCTACCAAATTTTCTTTATGCCTAATAGCTTTGTAAGAGCACTATTGCGTTCATCTAGCAAACTAGAAGAGGAAGCTTAATTGATAGAAACCTATTCTTCTAGTCTTCTTTTTTATTTATCTTTTTGGATGAAGATTGGAAAAATGTGTTTGTGGAAACATTAGAATTTCGTTGTTGAATAGAAGAAATTTTTAGAGTGAGAGGTGAGGTGAGGCCAACTCACTTGGAAAGAGTTTAGGCTAAGTCTTGAAGGAGAGTAACCTAGGGAGAACTTAGCAACAAATGGAATGGAAAAAAATGGATAGCATTTTAGTACTAATTCCAAGTTAAAAAAATACAAGACAAAAGCAGTTTTATTTATAGGAGGCTTGGTCATCCACATAGGGAAAAGTGTGAGGGAAGATGCAAGTTGAAACTTGGAGCTTGGGTCTAGTCACGCCTTCCACATAAGTGAAACTTGGAAGGTAACCTACAAAACCCTAACTTGTTGTCCAAGTTAGAATGCACCCTTCCCTTATATGACTAGCATAAGGTTTCTTTTGGATCATTAGAAGCCTAATTAAAACCCTAGCTAAATTTGAGAAAACCCTAAGCAAATATAAACCAAAATAGAAGCCCAAAATCATATTTTACTTGCCACTATTGCAAAAAAAGAAAGCAATTTTAACATTTTTTTTACTTTTCATGTTATAACTAAGGCCAAACTTATTTCACGCATGTTTAGCATATGAAAATATGAGGTTTAGGGATTTTGAGCTATGAGGAAATATTTCAAAATCATGCTTTTAGCATGTAACTTTTCCCACAATTTTTATTTTATTTTAAGGCATCTAATGCATGGCTTTGTTCAATGCATGACATATTTTCATTAGATGCAACTCAATCTTGTTTAAGCTTTTCATTTTCTAAAACCATAAATTTAAATTTTTGTTTTAACTTCAAATGTTACTCAAAGATCTTGTGGTAACTAATGAGAAGATCTTCATAAGACATAATTTTCATTATCTTCGTCAAACAACAAAACAACAAATATGATGAGTCTGATGAGATTTCTAAAGAAAAGTTATGGATAGAGATTATCTTATCTTCTGCCTCTACCATCATACACAAATTGACATGTTCAACATTTGATTATGATTTTTAGTCTTCCTATATATTCAACAAACTCCTTATTTTGAACCTTGAGTTTCTTTTAAACTTGGGGCATGAAGAGCTTTTTCAGACAATGTTGATTTCTCTTTCCAGTCACGATCTTGGAGATGCACCTCTAGCACTCTGAAGATTCCTAGGAGCTCATCCCACATGAGCTTTTTCAGATCCCACGCCTCTTGGATAGTTGTGGTCTTTTTCTTCCAAACCTTAGACTTGTTGTCTAATAACTTTAGATTGATTTATGTCTTGTAGAATATTTGACCTAAATATTTTAGCATGTTTAGAAGAATTTTCTTTCTTTTAAACATATCATCAACAAATTCACCATTCTTCATGATGAATGACTCGTAGTGACAAGTAAGAGTGGTAACTTTTATCAGTTGAATATCTTTGTTCATTCATAATTGATATTCAAGGAGTTCCAAATCTCCTTGGTTGTTTTCTACTTGAAAACCTTTTTATATTCATTTTTAAACAAAGCACAAATAAGAGTATACCTGACTTAGTTGTTTAATTGTATCTGATCAAACTTGGCCTGCTTTCAGTATTCCTCTGGAAATTTTATGATGATAACTCTGTTCACTTTGATAGAACTTAGCTAATAATGTGTAAACTTGATTTACATCTTCGATTTATCTTTCCAATATGGGTATTTCTCCCATATAAATGTTGGTGGCCTTATGAGGGATGCTCCCTCAGCACTATTATGTGTCTTTCCATGTTGGTCATGTGGATTTTCCTTCTAAACATGATAATATGCTCAACTCTTAAGTGGTAAGCTTTGATTCCAGATGTAAAAATAGTCCAAAAACACAAGGTAGGGAGGAATTATATTTTAAGACTTTCTAAAACTTTGTGCAAAACTTCATTTGATAGACATCAACAGAAAGAGCTTAACGTTAGACAAACACACTATCAAACAAGTTTGTTATGCGTATGATGAAAGGTCATCAAATTCAACTTAAACATGATATACACATTATTTGAAATGTTTTTTAAAGAAATTTTTCTTAAATCTATCATTCTTTGATTAATCATATATAAGGAACATGCAATATAAAAAGATACATGTTGAGAGAGATTTATACAAGGTATTTTTATATTGGTTCATCTAGTAACCCATACTACGTCTAGTTATTAATCAATATGATCAAGGTTCCACAAATGCAGACTAATCTTGCATGGTAGTAGGAAAGTATTATTCAGACTCAACCATTTTTGGCTAAACTACAAGTATTCTTTGGACACAACCACTTTTGGTAAACAAGAGTATTCTTTGGAAATTCAACCACTCCCGCCTAAGATTGAGTATTATTTGGAATGCAAACACTCCTAGCTAATCCAGAGTATTCTTTGGATCCAACCACTCTAATGGATGAGCTTGCATGATGAACTTGAATCCATGATTGGAATGGTGAGTGGAGGTAAAAGTTTAAGGTTAGAAGAAGATTTAAGAGGACTGGAAAATTGGTGCTTTAAGGAGAAGCTAGGAAAGTTGTACCGACCAGTGCCCGGGCGTAGTTGACTGCTAGTGGGTGTGGGGCCATGTAAGCTGGGTCCCACGAGCAGCAGGGGGCAGCGCTTCGCAGTAGGCACGCCTAGGGTGTCGAGGAGAGGTCAGACATCGATCATCAGGATATGTTGACCTTGGACCAGCAAGTCAAATAGCAGAGTTGGGTCGCAAGAGGTGGATCCCAGACCACTCACCAGTTATCAGTTATGGAGAAGCCTAGGTCACGAGGGTCCCTGCATGTGGTGTGGATGACACGTTCAGGAGTAACACGAGTAAAAAGCCATTGGAAAAGATATGACCTGAGAGGGTCACGTTCCAGGGGTGAGTTGCATGCATGGCACATGAACGGCTAGGGCGCTCCCAGGACGGGTGATCCCAGAGATCAGGTGCACGAGTTGGCACCCAGGTGGTCATTCCGTCAGAGGTTGCACTCTAGTTAAGGAGCCTTACGCGCTAGGTTGCCCTAAGAGTGGGTAATAGCGGTGCTAGGGCCCACCCTCTGAAAGCCTATTTTGGGTAGTGGAAACAGTGGAAACCCTAGACTATATAAAGGGTAGTAATAAACCTAACAAGGTACGCTATTCACTTGCGCCGCTTCACACACACAGTTTACACAGAGCTTTTACGCTTAACAGTTTTGGTGTTTCCTAGCCCTGATATTGACTTGAGAGTAGGAGTGCAATCGACCTCTAGGGCACCCTTTGTCTTTGTGATTTCGGGTGTTTGATCGAGAGAAAGGCACGAATGAAGGCACAGAGAATCGGAGGTGGGAGTATCATGAGACACACAAAGACAATCGAGTCAATCGGCAGGAACAAAAGCCAATATGAAGTTGTCTTGTGAGAGAGGACTTCTAAGGTGACTCTTGAACAAAAGGAGGACACAAATTTGGAATAAATTCATACTCATTCAAAGGTGAGAATACATTTGAATACAAATAGTGGAATGTGTTATTTATAGGGGTCTTGGCTGATATTTTCACATGCAAAAATTCAAATTAAATTTTCCCATGTATTCTTAGAAAACAGGTGCATATAGTGGATTTAGGTACATAGGTCACATTTTGCATGTGTTGCACATGTTAAATGTGACTCATGCGTCTATAGATTACTCTTATGATTCATTAGGTTTAAACCCTACCAAGAATCCTAACTATTCACAAGTTTGACTGTACAATTCTAGACTACAAAGTCTAAATACCCTAGTTTACTTTACTCTAATACAATCCAAATATGGTAGACTACTTGACCAAAATATAACTCCAATTATTCCTAATCTATACAATTTATATTACAGTAGAAATTGCCCATTTAAAGAGTATCTTGTTGAAAGAGTTTTGTCAACCTTACTTCTTTACAAATGTTCTTTAAATAGAGTTGTGATAAAAATGGTCGTTCCTACTTAACTCTGCAAAAAGCTATTTGTGTGAAATAGACTTTTTATCCGTGAGAAATATAACTTCACATTACACAATAATACTCACTAAGTATTAGGATTGATATTATTAATGAACTATTATTAGAGAGAAAATCAAACACAAATCCCTTGAATAAACAAAGAACATTCATCAAACAAATTTAATGATTATATTATGATTATTAGTATTCTTATTATGATTATACTTATGATTATTATTGTTAATGATGTTATTATTATTAGTATTATTCATTACTAATATATTTTAATATAAATAAAAATAAAAATATTAATAATATTAAAAAATATTAATAATATCAAAAAGTATTAAAAAGCATTAATAATATCAATAATATTAATAATACCAATATTATTAATTATAACTAATAATAATTTTAATAATCATACCAATTATATTTATAATGTTCATAATAATACTAATAATAATATTAAAAATAATATTATTAATAATATTAACAATAATATTATTAATAATATTAACAATAA